>Ga0207671_10000301_pt1 | contig 72921 bp, 60 predicted proteins | sample KBSC24metaG_FD_184352 | JGI IMG/M metagenome (GOLD analysis project Ga0207671, IMG submission 184352) | Corn rhizosphere microbial communities from Kellogg Biological Station, Michigan, USA - KBS C2-4 metaG (SPAdes) (version 2) | ecosystem: Host-associated > Plants > Roots > Rhizosphere > Soil... | reverse complement strand
GTTGCAGGGGCGGCCCGAGAAGGAGCTGGCCTACGTCGTCGCCAAGAAGCTGTCGTTCATGCGGCCCGATCACTTCGTCCGCTGGACCACGGTGGTGCCGACCTTGACGCAGCTGAAGGTGGTCTTCCTGGCTGCCCTGAAGCTGGCCGTGCCGGCCTTCACGGTGAAGCCCGAGATGGCGCAGCCGGTCTCGCAGTACCTGGACCTGCTGCGCAAGCTGGTGCCGCCGCAGATGGCGGAGCAGCTGTCGGTGGTCGTGCAACGGTTCATCAGCAGCCAGGGCGAGGCCGATCTGACCCGCTGGGCACGGGCCGTCGATCTGACGTCGACTCGGGCCGGCTTCCTGATGTGCAACGACCTGGAGGTCGCCGCCCGTCTGGTGCAGGGCGAGCAGGTGGCGGTCGGCGTGGCCGAGCCCAAGGACAAGGTGAAGGATCTGCTGCAATGGTCCGTCTCCGACGAGTACTTCACGGTCCGCGAGCACCTGGGCCTGGTCATCGGATGACCGGGCCGGGGCCCCTCCAGGCGAGGCGCGCGCGATGATCTCGTTCGCGCTGCTGGGGGGGCTGGTGGCGGTGGCGGCGCTGGCCGGGGCGCTGTTCGGCCGGATGGTGGCGAAGCACCGCGCCGAGGCCCAGAGCGCGGCGCTGAACACCCTGCTGAGGACCATCGCCTCGGCGGCGGCGGACGCCTGCAACGAGACTCTTCGCTCGGCCGAGCTGGTCGCCCGGGAAGAGGCCGAGACGGCGAACGTGGCCTTCGACGCCATCGCCGACGTGCGCGAGACGGAGCTGGTGGCGCGGGAGGCCCAGTCCAGCGTGCGGGCCACCGCGCTGGAGCGGCTGGAGACGGAGATCAAGGAACGGCGCGACCGCTTGAACGGGCTGCGTACGCGCGAGCGCGAGCAGCTGGCCGAGGCGAAGCGGCTGACGGACGCCGCGGCCGTGACGGACAAGCAGCGCCTGGCCTTGCTGGAACGACGGGCCGAGGAGTCGGTGTCGGCGGCGCGGCAGTCCATCATCGACGCCGAGTCCGAGGCCGCCCGCACCGCGGCGGCCTATCTGTTGCGCAACGTCGACGCCACGGCCGCTGATCCCGATCAGGTCCGGCTGGCCAAGCGGATCATGGGCATCGCCGTGGGGCGGTTCTCCGGTCACTACCTGACCGAGCGCCTGCTGTCCGTGGTTCCGCTGCCCGCCGGCACCACCATCGAGCTGATGGCCGGCAAGGACGAGGCGAACCTGCGTGCCATCGAGTCGATCGCCAACATCCGCATCGAGGTGACCGATGGCCGCGACGCCCTGCGCCTGGACGGGCTGGACGGCGTGGCGCGCGAGGTGGCCCGCCGCACCTTCACCTGGATGGCCCGGCATCAGGCGGCGCTGGCCGAGCCCGCCAACGTGGCCAAGGCGGGGCGCGACATCGCGCAGACGCTGGAGCGCGAGCTGATGGACCTGGGTCGCCGCGCCTTCACCAACCTGGAGATCCCGCCCGCCCACGCGGAGATCGTGGCGCTGGTGGGGCGCCTCAACTACCGCACCAGCTTCACCCAGAACCAGTGGAAGCACGCCGTGGAGGCGGCGTTCCTGTGCGGCATGATGGCCGACGAGCTGGGCCTGGACGTGAAGCTGGCCCGGCGGGCCGCGCTGATGCACGACATCGGCAAGGCGCTGACGCACGAGCTGGACGGCTCGCACGCGGTGATCGGCGCCGACTACGCCCGGCGCCTGGGCGAGAGTGAGATCGTCGCCAACGCCATCGGCGCCCACCACACCGACGAGCCCTTCTCGAGCCCGTACGCCTACCTGGTGGCCGCCGCCGACGCCATGTCGGGGGCCCGCCCCGGCGCCCGTCGCCAGATGGAGGACAACTATGTCGCCCGCCTGGACGACCTCGAGCGGATCACCCGCTCGTTCAGCGGTATCCAGGAGGCGTACGCGGTCCAGGGCGGACGCGAGGTGCGCATCTACGTCGCCGAGGACAAGATCGATGACCGGGCCGCCGTGGGATTGTCCTCGGAGATCGCGAAGAAGATCTCGGCCGAGATGACGTTCCCCGGACAGATCCGCGTCACCGTGATTCGCGAGCTGCGCGCCATCGAAGTCGCGAACTGACCGGGGGGGGCCTGCCGGGGCTGCCTCGGCAAAATCTTTCCTGGTCGTGTCGATCCGGAAGGGGTTCGTTCGTCGCCAGGATGAACCCCAGAGGAGGAGCCCATGAAGTACCTGTCATTCATTCGTAGTTCCGAGTCGTATCGCAACGTGTCGCCGCCACCCGCCCTGATGGCGGCCATGGGGGAGTTCGTGCAGAGGTCGTTTGGCGAGGGAACCGTGGTCGACACGGGCGGCCTGGCGCCCAGCAGGGACGGATTTCGCGTCCGCGTCGAAGACGGAAAGCTGACCGTCACCGACGGCCCCTTCTCGGAGAGCAAGGAGATCATCGGCGGCTGGGCCATCCTGAAGACCGAGACGAAGGAGCAGGCCCTGCGCATCGCCACCGAGTTCATGGAGCTGCACCGCAAGCACTGGCCCGGCTTCGAGGGCGAGTCCGAGGTGCGCCCGATCGAGTTCGAGCAGGGCTCGGCCCCCTGACGATGAGGGAAGACGAACGCCCGGCGGGATCGTAGGATGCCGCCGTGGACGTCGTCATTCCCCCCTTGGTCTTCTACGCGGTCGGGATCGTGCTGATCCTGGGCGGCGTCGCCCGTGCGGTGATGCTGGGCCGCCGCAACCCTTCGCGCGAGGTGGCCGACGACGATCCCGCGAAGGCGCGGGCCCGCCGCCGGCACCTGGCGTTCGGCCTGGTCTGGGTGGCGATGGGGATCTTCCTCGTCGCCTCCACGGCCGGTGTGCTGCACTCGCGCGCGGCGACCGCTAACCTGTCACCGGTTCGGGGGGCGGGTTCTTCTGCTCCGACGATTCGGCTCGACCCCGCCCGGCCCACCACGCTAGCACCGCCGGCAAAGCCATGATGGCGGCGGTGAGGCAGCAGACCTCACCGAGGATCGCCATCAGACCGAAGCCCCGCATGGCCTGGTTGCTGGCCGCCAGCAACGAGCCGTAGCCGACGATCGTCGTCCACGAGCAGAGCGCCACGGCAGCGCCCGTCGACGTCACCGCGTTGACGATGTTCTTGTCCTCGCGGTAGCGCCCCACCACGTTCAGCGCGTACTCCGCGCCGATGCCGAAGGTGATGGGCAGGGCGATGAAGTTCAGGAACGTGACCCGCACCCCGGCCCACCCGGCGGCGCCCATCATCCAGATCACGCCCACCAGCAGGGTGCCGAGCGCCATCATGGCCAGGCGGGCCGGCCGCATCATGATGGACACCACGATCAGCACCGCCACCAGCGAGGCCAGCGTGGCGATGGGGCCGTCACGCAGGATGGAGCGGATCATGGCCCCGAACACCACCGCCGAGCCCGAGGTCTCCAGCACCTCGCCCGTCGACAGGTGCAGGTACTGCAGCACCGCCGCGATGTCCAGCAGGTCACGCCCGTTCCACACGGACAGCCCCTTCTCGACCGGGTAGACCAGCACCACCCGTCCCACGGTGCCGTCCACCTCGGTGAAGGGCCGCTGCGCGATGGGCGGCAGGTCCCCCGGGTTCAGCTGGTGCAGCTCGGCCGGTGGATCGAGCTTCCTCAGATCGGCGCGCTCTTTCTCCGTCAGCACCTCCAGCGCCGGGTCGTGCACCAGCTTGCGGATGTTCGCCAGCAGCGCCAGCTTCCGCTGCTGCACCTCCAGCGTTCCCGGCAGCAGATCCCACACCGTGGTGATCTGCCCGATGACGGGCGTCTGCCGCCGGCTGACCCGCGCATGCTCGGCGTCCTGGCGGCGGATGGTGGCCTTCACGTCCTCCACGTCCTGCAGGCGATTGGCCAGGATGATGGTGGGCGACGGCCAGCGGCCGAACAGCTGGTCGACGCTGGCGTTGAACTGCTGGGTCTCCTCGCTGGAGTGGATCTTCGAGCTCAGCTTTCCGAAGTCGTACTCGAACGGATCATGAAGGAAGTGCGTCAGGCCGTACGCCGACACCGCCAGCACCAGCCCGAACAGCACCAGCAGCGTGCCACGGCGCTGGTCGACGAAGCGACCCAGGAAGGTGAAGTGCAGCGGGGCCCGGTTCCGCGAGAATCCCGTCTTGCCGCGGTCCCACAGCAGCAGCATGGCGGGCAGGACGCTGTAGGTCGCCAGCCAGCAGATGACGGCCCCCACCGAGGCCATGACGCCGAACTGGTAGAAGCCGCGGAAGCTGGTCACGGTCAGCGAGGCGTACGCCACCGACGCCGACAGCGCCGCCACGGCGGTGGCGCGCCAGGTGCCGTTCACGGCGTTGGTCATGGCCCGCTCGGCGATGTTCCCGCGCGAGCGCTCCTCCTCGTAGCGCGACATCAACACGATCGCGTAGTTGATGCCGTTCCCGTAGATGATGGGGCCCAGGAACGCGGTGGCCGAGGTCAGGTAGCCGAAGGCCCGCTGGGCCACGGCGAACGCCACCGCGGCGCCGATGGCGGCGGGGACGCCCACCAGGAAGATCGACCGGAGACGGCGGAAGTAGGCCAAGATCGACACGCCCACCACCACCAGGCAGGTGATGGCCACCGACAGGATGTCGTTCTCGACGGCCTTGCGCTCGGCGATGCCGGTGACCACGGGGCCGCCCGGCTTCACCCGCATGTCGGGCCGGTAGCGCGATGGCGGATCCTCGGCGATCAGCCGCTCGACCTCCTTCAGCAGGCCCTCGCCCCCCCCCTCGGCGAACAGGCCGGTGGGCGGCAGCATGGCGATCCACAGGTACTGCCGATCTTGCGTGGTGAACAGTCCGCCGGGGAACTTCCCTTCCAGCGGATCCTTGTGCGCCATGCGGTCCTCCATCGAGGACACCGGCTCGTCGTCGCCGCCCAGGTCGACGAACAGCGGGTTCTTGCGCCGGCCGATCTCCTTGCGAAGGCGATCGCGGATCTCGGTCAGGTCGTCCTCGGAGGCGTACAGCCACTTGTTCCGCTCGAAGAAGTCCTTCACGTCACGGATGTGGTACGTGGCGATGGCGGGCCTGTTCCGCGGCAGCGCCCGGATCTTCTGCGTCAGCGCCTCCGCGTAACGCTCGTTGGCGGCGGGGTCGGGAGAGTGGATGCCCACCAGCAGCAACGACAGGTCCGGCAGCCGCGCCTCGGTGTCGTGCAGGGCGACCACGCCAGGATCGTTGCTGGGCAGAAGCTCGGTGAAGGCCGTACGCAGCCCCAGCCTCGTGGCGAACCAGGCCGCCACCGCGGTGATCAGGGCGGCAATCAGCAGGACCGTTCCGGCGCGGCGCCCGATGAAACGGTGATAACGGGCTCCTTGCTCGGATGAGGCGCTCATTTCGCGTGGAAAAGGTATCAGGGAATTCCCGGGGAGGGGGAGGGAATCACGGCCCGCACGGTGGAGCGTCCTCCTCGACCCCTGGCGGCGTTCTTAACCAGCGCCTGGGCAGGTGTTAGAGTGACCAGGTATGTTCTCCTCGCTTGGTCGGCTGCGTTGGGTGAGCGCGGCGCTGGCCGTGACGGCAATCGTGACGTACGGGGGGGCCGCCCACGCCATTGGCGAGCGGATCGTCGACATCCGGGTCAGCGGCGCCCAGCGCACGGACGAGTCCACGATCCGGTCCATCGCCGGGCTGCGCATCGGCGACACGATGGAGAACGACACGCTGGGTCTGGTCCGCGAGCGCCTGAACACCACCGGCCTGTTCGCCGACGTGAACGTGTACTGGGAGGCCTACGGGGAGGGGGTGCGGGTCAACATCGCCGTGAAGGACAAGTTCCCCTGGGCGCCTGTCCCCACGGGCTCATGGTCGGCGAACAACAAGTCGATCGGCCTGGTGTTCGTGCACGGCAACCTGTTCGGGTGGGGCAAGCAGATGGCCATCGGCGGCCGGCTGGCCGAGCTGGATTCGGGGGCGCTGCTGGCCTACCGCGACCCCGCGCTGTTCGGAACCTGGATGTACTGGGAGGTGAAGGGGCTGTACCAGCGCCAGATCATCCCCGAGTACGACCCGGGGATGCTGGCGCCGACCGCGCCCTTTCGCCAGACGACGTTCGACGCGTTCGGGGGCGAGGCCTCCTTCGGCGTGGCCTGGTTCCGGCGCGTGAAGACGCAGCTGACCTGGCGGTTCGACAAGGTGAACCTGAAGAACACCCAGTACTACGACGCGGCCACCGGCATGGTGGACGACCCGACGGGCGGGCCCCCCTCCACCAAGGGCGGAAATGTCGCCTTTGGTCGCGCGGCGGTGGCGTTCGACTGGCGCGCCCGGGAGCAGGCGGTCATGACCGGTCCCGCTCTGGGGGGGAACATAGATCTGGGGAGCCCGGCCTTCGGCGGCGCGTACAAGTTCTGGCGCGCCAGCGCCTTCTGGGAGCAGGGATTCCGCGTGTTCCGGCTGCACAACTTCGTCTACAGCGCCGGGGGCACGGTCAGTAACAATCTGCCCCTGTGGATGGATCCCTACGCCGGCGGCTCCAACCTGCGCGGCTACCTGGTGCAGCAGTTCCGGGGCGACTCGCAACTGAACGCCAAGGTGGAGTACCACTTCCCGCTGTTCTCGATCGGGTCGCTGGATTTTCGCGGCCTGGTCTTCTACGACGCGTCGGCGGTCTGGTTCCGGCAACTGCCCCCGCTGGATCCCTACACCCCGGGCTATTACACGCGGCCGGACGGGGACATGCGGACCTACAACAGCCTTTACACCCGCCAGGGCCTGGACCTGAACCGGGACCTCCACACCGACGTGGGCGCCGGGCTGCGGTTCTTCCTGCGGTCGGTGGCGGTGCCCCTGATCGGCATCGACGTGGGGTACGGCCTCGAGAGCAACACCCCCCGGTTCATCCTGGTCGTGGGCGCCTAGTTCACTGGGCGCGGGGTAGGCGTAGGGCGCAGGTGTCAGCTTTTCAACTGCACGTTACGCACTGGACTGTTGAATATTCGACACCAGCCTGAAACTGAGACCCTAACAGCCCGAGATCGCTAGCAATCGTCCGGCGTCCGCCCTGGATCGCTCCTTGCGTCGAGGTCGGGGACCATGTCAGCTCTTCCCGCCGGCGTCGTCCCCTTCGCTCGCCCCCATCGCGTCCCCGGCGGGTTCTCGTCCGTGCTGCCCCTGCCGCGGGCGCTGCTCTGTGACCTGGACGGAACGCTGATCGACAGCATGCCGACCCTGGCTGACCTGGCCACGGACGTGCTCGGCGAGGTGTACGGCACGCCGGCCCCCCTGGCGCGGGAGTTCTATCTGGCCACCTGCGGGCTGCCCTTCATCCGCCAGCTGGAGTCGATCTTTCCGGGCGACCCGCGCAACCAGGGTGCCTCGGACCTGTTCGAGGGGCGGAAACCCGACCGCTGCAATCAGATCCGCATGCCGGCCGACGTGTTCCGGACGCTGGCCGACCTAAAGAAGAGCGGCGTGGCCATCGTCGTCTCGTCGAACAACGGCATCGAGAACGTGGCGGCGTTCGCCCGCAACTCGGGGTTCGAGTTCGACCTGGTGCTGGGCTTCGGGGGCGGGCTGGCCAAAGGCAAGCCCCACATCGATCTGTGCGAGGCCACCTTCGACGTCGATCGCAGCGACATGCTGTTCATCGGCGATTCGCTGCACGACGGCGAGATCGCCGAGCGCGAGGCCATTCCCTTCGTGGGGCTGGCGGGGACGTTCTCGCACGAGCGGTTCACGCTGCGCTTCCCGGACGTTCCGGTGCTACGCCGGTTCGCCGAGTTGCCGGGCCTGTTCCGGAGCGAGGCGCCGGCGGCGCGCCCCGATGCGCTGCGCTTCGCCGGCAACGGCTGAGGCTGCGCCGGGCGCAGCGACGGCGAAAAGCGGGCGAAAGACGAAAGAATAGAAGGACAGCATGCAAGTGGTCCTGCTGGCGGCGGGCCTGGGCAGCCGCCTGGGAGAGCTGACCGAGCGCCTGCCCAAGGCGCTGATCACCGTCGGTGGCGAGACGCTGCTGGCGCGCGCCGTGAAGTTCGCGGAGCGCCTGGGCCCCAGCGAGGTGATCGTGGTGGGCGGCTTCGGCTTCACCGGCGTCATGTCCGAGGTCGAGCGGCTGCGCCCCCAGGTAGGCGCGCCCCTGCGCCTGGTCCATAACGAGAAATTTCGCGACGGGAACCTGATCTCGCTGCTGGCGGCGCGCCCGCACGTTCGCGAGGACTTCCTGCTGATGAACGTCGATCACGTCTACCGTCCGGCCATCGCCGACGTGGTGGCGCTGCCCGCCGACGAGGTGACCGCCTTCGTCGACCACGATCGCGTGCTGGGGGCCGACGACATGAAGGTCGAGCGCGACGAGCGCGGCTTGGTGCGCGCCATCGCGAAGACGCTGACCACCTTCGACTGCGGCTACGTGGGCATGACCCGCGTGCCCAGGGCGGCGCTGCCGCGCTACTGGGCCGCGGCCGAGACGGTGCTGGCCCAGGCCGGCCGCGCCACCCACGTGGAGCGCATCCTGGCCCACCTGGCCACGTCGCCGCACCCGCCCGCCTGCCGCGACATCAGCGGCATCGGCTGGCTGGAGGTCGACGTGCGCGACGAGCGGGACCTGGCCGACACCACCATCCGGCGCGATCCAAGCCGCTGGTCGTAGCGACCGGTCAGGCCGCGGCGCGCGGCTCCGTGGCTTGCCCCTCGCGCTCGGCCAGGGCGCGGTCGAAGGCGGCGCGGCCGTCGACCAGCTCGCGGAACCAGGTCTCCAGCACCAGCAGGTTCCACAGGCGCTCGCCATGGTCCTCACCGGCCCGGTGGCGATCGAGCAAAGCCATCACCGCCTCGGGGCGAAACAGCCCGCGCCCGCGCGCCGAGGACGAGAGCAGCGTTTCCCGCGCAAACCCGTGCAGCTTCCCGGCCAGCCAGTGCCGCGTGGGCAGCGCGAATCCGCGCTTCTGCCGGTTCAGGATCGCCGGTGGCAGCAGGTCGGCGAAGGCCTGCTTGAACAGGTATTTCTCCTCGGTGTGATACAGCTTGGCCACCCCGGGCAGGCGCACGCCCAGCTCGACCACCTGATGATCGATCAGCGGCGCGCGCGCCTCCAGGCTGTGCGTCATGCTGGCGATGTCGACCTTGGTCAGGATGTCGTCGGGCAGGTACGTCTCCAGGTCCAGGCGACTGAGGCGGTTGACCAGCGCCTCGCCGCCGTGCGCGCCCAGACGCGCCGCGAAGCGCTCGGCGGTGCGATCGGTCCGGAACCGCTGGGCCAGCTCGGGCGTGAACAGGGCCAGGCGCTCGTCGGCGGGGAAGTGCGCCACGAACTCCAGGTAGCGGGCGGCCTCCGAGGCCTCCAGCGCCTGGCCGTACCGCCGCAGCCAGCGCAGCCGCGGTCCCGGCACCGCGCGCAGGGCCGCGCCCACCGTCCAGGCCAGGGGCCGGGGCAGGCGCCGGATCACGTCGGCCACGTGGGCCCACACGTAGCGCCGGTAGCCGCCGAACACCTCGTCGCCGCCGTCGCCCGACAGGGCCACCACCACGTTGCGCCGGGTCATCTCGCACAGGTACCGGGTGGGAATGGCGGACGTGTCGCCGAAGGGCTCGCCGTGGTGGCGCACCACGCTGGGCAGCAGACCGACCATCTCGGGGTCGACCATCAGTTCGTGGTGATCGGTGCGCCAGCGCTGGGCGACCAGGCGGGCGTACGGTAGCTCGGTGGCCCCCGACTCGGTGAAGCCCACCGAGAACGTCTGCACCGGCCGGCTGGACCGGCGCGCCATGCAGGCCACGACGATCGACGAATCGACGCCGCCGGAGAGAAAAGCACCCAGCGGCACGTCCGACATCAGGCGGCTCTCCACCGCCTCCTCGACGGTGGCGCGCAGCAGGGCCACCGTCTCGGCGCGCGTCGTCAACGGCTCGGCGTTCGCCACCGCCGCGCCAAGGTCATAGTAGGACCGCACCTGCGGTTGCCCTCCCGCCTGTAGCTCCAGCAGGTGGCCCGGGGGCAGCTTCTTCACGTCGGTGAATATCGTGTCCGGCGCCGGGACGTATTGCAGCGCCAGATAGGCGTCCAGGGCCGCCAGATCGACCTCGCGGCCCACGCGCGGCTCCGCCAGCAGGGCCGCGATCTCCGACGCGAACAAGAACGTGCCACCGGTCTGGGCGTACACCAGCGGCTTCTCGCCGAAGCGGTCGCGCGCCAGCAGCAGGCGCGACCGGCGGGCGTCCCACACCGCGAAGGCGAACATCCCCCGCAGCGCCTCGGGGGTCCGGGCACCCATCTCCTCGTACAGGTGCACCACCACCTCCGAGTCGCTGTGGCTGCGGAACCGGTGCCCCTTCGCCTCCAGGGCGCGCCGCAGCTCCAGGTGGTTGTAGAGCTCGCCGTTCACCACCGCGACCACCTGGCCGTCCTCGTTGGACATGGGCTGACTGCCGGCGGCGGACAGGTCGACGATGGACAGCCGCCGGTGTCCCAGCACCACGGGACCGTCGCTGTGCAGGCGCCCTCCGTCGGGGCCGCGATGCAGCTGGGCCACCAGCATGCGGGGGACCAGCGAGGGGTCGGGCCGGGCGTGGGGCGCGGTCAGCGCCCCGGCGATGCCGCACAAGTTAGGACACCGCCGCGCGCCGCAGTCTAGGAGAGGCCATCGCGCCTGTTTTACTACAGACGGACCGCCGTGGGCCCTGACTCAGGGGCCCAGGCGCAGCCGCCACACGATGGTGATGGCCTCGATGAAGATGGTCTCTGACATCTTGGACTGGCCCACCCGGCGATCGACGAAACGGATCGGCACCTCCACCAGGCGGGCGCCGGCCTGCAAGGCCCGGTAGGTCATCTCGATCTGGAACCCGTAGCCCTGGGCCCCCACCTGCCGCAGCGGAATGCGGCGCAACGTCTCGCTGCGCCACGCCTTGAACCCGGCGGTCAGGTCGCGGACGCCCACCCCCAGCACCCAGCGGGCGTAGAAGCTGCCGCCGCGGCTGATCAGCTTGCGCCTGATGCCCCAGTTCACCGTGCTGCCGCCCGATACGTAGCGCGACCCGACGGCCACGTCCGCCCCATCGTCCAGCGCCCGCAGCAGCCGCGGGACGTCCTGCGGATCGTGCGAAAAATCGGCGTCCATCTGCACGATGCGGTCCCACCCCTCGTCCAGCAAGGCGAGAAAGGCGTCGACATAGGCGCGGCCCAGCCCCTCTTTGCCGGGGCGGTGGCGTACCCGCACCTGGGGATCCGCCGCCGCCAGGTCATCGGCCAGTTGACCCGTGCCGTCAGGGGAGTTGTCGTCGACGATCAGCACCGTCGCCTCGGGGACGGCGGCGCGCACGGCCTGGATGATCGCCGCCAGCCCCTCGCGTTCATTGTAGGTGGGGATGACGATGGCCGTGCCGGGCACGGCCGAACCGGTATCAGACCCCCGGGGGCAGGGTCAAGGCATGCGCGAGGGCGGGGAAAGGAACCCAATAACGAACAAAGGAGTTGCCGAAGTGTCAAAGGAGGCGACAGCTGCCCACCAACGCCGCCCCCCTCCGGCGCTTACTGGCGCCGTGGCGCTTGCGCGAAGCGCGTCCGCTGGCCACAATCGCGTTCGTCCGGGCCTGCTCCCCCACCGGCCGCCGACTCTTCCATGCGCCGGATCAAAGTTCTCTATTTCATTCCGAACCTGCAGCAGGGTGGCACGGAGGGGCAGGTGCTGGAGCTCATCAGCCGCCTGCCGGCGCGCTTCGAGCCCGTGCTCTGCGTCTATCACGCGGAGGACATCTTCTTCGACCAGCGCTGTCCACCGGGCCAGCCGGCCCACACCCTGGGCGTGAAGCGGATGAACCTGGCCGCGCTCGCGCGGCTGACGGAGATCATCAGGCGCGAGCAGCCGGACATCCTGCACTCGTTCCGCGACAAATCGAACTTCTGGGCGCGGCTGGCGGCTCGACGCGCCGCCGTTCCCATCGTGATCACCTCGTGCCGCAACCGGATGATGGAGTGGCGGTACCTGCTGACCGAGCGCTATTTCTCGCGTTACAGCCGCCTGATCCTGACCAATTCGGTCGGCGTGAAGCGGGAGCTGACGCGCTACGCCCGCGTGCGGGCCGACAAGATTCGCGTCATCTACAACATCCTGGACGCCGAGCACTACCGGCCCCCGTCGGCGGCCGAGCGCGCGGAGGCCCGCGCCCACTGGAGCTTGCCGGCCGACGCGCGCGCGCTGCTGGTCCCCGGGCGGGTGGGCTTCCAGAAGCATCAGGTCGGCCTGTTGTGGGCCTTGCGCAGCCTGGCGCGGCGGGGCCAGCTGCCGCCCGACGTGATCGTGCTGCTGGCCGGCCGCGAGCGCGACCGGGGCTTCGCGGCGCTGGCCCATCGCCTGGCCAGCGAGCCCCTGATCCAGCGCCACGTCCGCTTCCTGGGGGCGGTCAAGGAGGTGCGGTCGCTGTACTGGGCCGCGGACATGCTGGTGATGCCGTCGCTGTACGAAGGCCTGGCCAACGCGGCGGTCGAGGGCTGCGCCTGCGGCCTGCCCGCCCTGGTCTCGCACGCCGTGAATCTGGACGGCGTGGTGGCGCCCGGCGTGACCGGCTGGGAGGTCCCCACCGGGTGGCCGGGCCCGCTGGCGGGTGCGCTGTCGACGGCGCTGGCGTCCTCGCCTGCCGAGCTGGCGGCCATGGGCCGGCGCGGGCGGGCGCACGTGGTGGCCCGGTTCGCGCCCCGGCCCGGCCACGGCGTCGACCAGATCGTCGCCGTGTACGACGAGCTGCTGGCCGAGCACGCGCCGCCGGCCACGGCGGCGGCCGCGTCGTAGCGGACGGCCTCCTCGCGCGTCATGCTTGGCTCACGGGCGGGCAGGCGCCGCCGGCCGTCCTTGCGCGCGGGCGCTCCGCGCAATATCTTGAGCCGCTTTCGGTTTTTCGCCGCCCTGTCGAATTCGGGGCCGTCATCGAGCCCCAGAGCACCGAGCCCAGACATGTTCAGCCTCGTCGCCAAGAAAATTTTCGGCACCAAGAACGCCCGCGTCCTGAAAGGGATGCGGCCCACCATCGCCCGCATCGCCGAGCTGGAAGCCGGCATGAAGGCGAAGAGCGACGACCAGCTGCGCGACGTCACCGTCGAACTGAAGCAGCGTCTGGCCAAGGGCGAGACGCTGGACGACATCCTGCCCGAGGCCTTCGCCGCCTGCCGCGAGGCGGGCCGGCGCGTGCTGGGCATGCGCCACTTCGACGTGCAGCTGATGGGTGGCATGATCTTGCACCGGGGCGGCATCGCCGAGATGAAGACCGGCGAGGGCAAGACGCTGGTGGCCACGGCCCCCGTCTACCTGAACGCGCTGGCCGGCAAGGGCGTCCACGTCATCACGGTGAACGACTACCTGGCCCGCCGCGACTCGGAGTGGATGGGCCGCATCTACAAGTTCCTGGGCCTGACCGTGGGAATCATCGTCCATGGCCTGACCGACTGGGAGCGGCAGGCCAACTACCGCTGCGACGTCACCTACGGGACGAACTCGGAGTTCGGGTTCGATTACCTGCGCGACAACATGAAGGACTCGATCGAGCGCTACGTGCAGCGCGATCCGTTCTACGGCATCGTCGACGAGGTCGACTCGATCCTGATCGACGAGGCGCGCACGCCCCTCATCATCAGCGGCCCCGCCGAGCAGTCGGCCGACCTGTACCAGAAGGTCAACGTCATCATCCCCGGCCTGCGCAAGGACATCGACTACACCGTCGACGAGAAGGCGCACTCGGCCATGCTGACCGACAACGGCATCGAGCGCGTCGAGCAGCGCCTGGGCGTGGGGAACCTGTACAACCCCGAGAACATCGAGTGGCTGCACCACGTGTCGCAGGCGCTGCGCGCCCACTCGCTGTACAAGCGCGACGTCAACTACCTGATCGAGGACGGCAAGATCATCATCGTCGACGAGTTCACCGGCCGGAAGATGCCGGGCCGGCGCTGGTCGGACGGCCTGCACCAGGCGATCGAGGCCAAGGAGGGGCTGGAGGTCCAGGAAGAGAACCAGACGCTGGCCACCATCAGCTACCAGAACTACTTCCGCCTCTACAAGAAGCTGGCCGGCATGACCGGCACCGCCGACACCGAGGCCTCCGAGTTCAACCAGATCTACAAGCTGGACGTGAACGTGGTGCCGACGAACCGGCCCCTGGCCCGCGTCGATCACCACGATCTGGTCTACAAGAACGAGAAGGGTAAGTTCCGGGCCGTCTGCGCCGACATCGAGGAGGCGCACGGGCGCGGCCAGCCGGTGCTGGTCGGCACGGTCAGCGTCGAGAAGTCCGAGGTGGTGGCGTCGATCCTGCGCAAGAAGGGGATCCCGCACAGCGTCCTGAACGCCAAGCAGCACGAGCGCGAGGCCTTCATCGTGGCGCAGGCCGGCCGCAAGGGCGCGGTCACCATCTCCACGAACATGGCCGGCCGCGGCACCGACATCATCCTGGGCGGGAACGCCGAGTTCATGGCGCGCGCCGAGGTGGATCCCGAGAACGCCGGCAAGCCGGGGCACGAGCTGGCGCCCGAGAAGCAGGCGGCCTACGAGGCCGCGTACGCGCGCTTCAAGGCCCAGTGTGACGCCGAGAAGCAGGAGGTGCTGGCGGCGGGCGGCCTGCACATCCTGGGCACCGAGCGCCACGAGTCGCGCCGCATCGACAACCAGCTGCGTGGCCGCGCCGGCCGCCAGGGCGATCCGGGCAGCTCGCGCTTCTACCTGTCGCTGGAAGACGACCTGATGCGCATCTTCGGGGCCGAGCGCATCACTGGCCTGATGGAGACGCTGGGCATGGAAGAGGACGTGCCCATCGAGCACTCCCTCATCAACCGCGCCATCGAGAACGCGCAGAAGAAGGTCGAGGGGCACAACTTCGACATCCGCAAGAACCTGCTCGAGTACGACGACGTGATGAACCAGCAGCGCAAGACGATCTATGCGCTGCGCCGCCAGGTGCTGGAGGGCCGCTACGCGCCCGAGCCGACCGAGGAGCAGCGCAAGGCCGGCAAGACCACAGCCGGCCCGGCCCCCACCTCGTCGGGCTCGCACACCGTCGAGTCGCTGACGAAGATGGTGCGGCCCACGCTGGCCAAGATGGCCGAGGCCCTGTCGCAGGCGCCGGCGCCCAGCGCCGATCCCACGGCGCCGCCCGCCACCGTCACGGTCCCCGTCGATCCGTTCAAGCTGCGGTCGCTGATCTACCGCCAGTTCGGCGCCTTCCCCGACGCCACCGGCGTGGCCGAAGACCGCGCCGGCACGCTGGATCGCCTGGCCGGTGAGATCGCCTCGTCCATGGTGCAGCAGCGCGAGCGCCTGCTGGATCTGTCCGAGGAGATGGTGGCCACCCTGATCGAGGAGTTCTGCCCACCCAACGCGCACGCCGAGGATTGGGACCTGGACGCCCTGAGCACCGCGGTCAAGGAGCGGTTCGGCTTCGAGCCCGAGGTGACCCACAAGGGCGCCGTGCTGGAGCGCGAGGCGCTGACGGAGGCGCTGTGGAGCCAGGTGGAGAAGGTGATCGAGGCGCGCGAGGCCGAGTTCTCGCTGCCCGTGCTGCTGTACTTCAGCCGCCACTTCTTCCTGGAGGAGATCGACGCCCGCTGGATCGATCACCTGAAGGCGATGGAGGCGCTGCGCGAGGGCATCGGCCTGCGCGGCTACGGCCAGAAGGATCCCAAGCAGGAGTACAAGAAGGAAGGCTACGTGGTGTTCGGCGAGATGATGACCATCATCAACCGCAACGTCTGCGAGAAGCTGTTCCACATGCAGCTGGCCCGCACGGATCAAGGGGCCCAGGTGAGCGTGCCGCAGCCGCAGGCCCGCCGCCCCCGCCGCACCATCGAGTCAGGGGGCGAGGGGCCGGCCAATGGCGCCGCGGCCTCTGCCAAGAGCGGCGACAAGAACGGCGACGGCGCGCAGGAGGCCGAGCGGCCCGTCCGCCGCAACGAGCCCAAGGTGGGCCGCAACGATCCCTGCCCCTGCGGCAGCGGCAAGAAGTACAAGAAGTGCCACGGCGCTGCCGCCGGCGGCGTCGAGGCGTAGCCCGCTATTCGGCGGGCCACGGTCGCGGTAGATTACCGGCGGTGGCGCGCCGCGGGTCCATCGCTCTCCCTTTGCTCGGCCTTCTGGGGGCCCTGCTGGCCTCCAGCCAGTGTGCCGATGATCTCCCCGCGCGCTGTGCGCTGCTGACCAAGCCGCTGGCCGCCAATGCGCTCACGTTGATGCCGGACGCCCGGCTCGACCGGGTGGGAAATGGCTTCGTGCTGCTGGGCAGCGACGGCACCCAGGTGATGTGGCAGACCATCGACCAGGCCGGCACCGCTGGTCCGCTGCGTACGCTGGCGGTGCCGTCGCACACGGACGGCCCCTGGTTCGGGGTGGCGGGGATGGCCGGCAGCCCCGCCGATCACGTGGTGATCCTGTTCGCCACGAACCCCAGCGGCAACATGGCCACCCTGGCGGCGCTGACCGCGGGCATCGACGGATCGGCCGGCGTCGCCGTTCCCAGCGTGGGGATGATCCCGGACCGGGGCGCCAGCAAGACGCCGTTGCTGGTCAGCGCGGGCTCGGGGCAGGCGGGCCAGCACATGGGCTTGCTGTGGGCGTTGAAGGGCAAGTCGACCGTGAAGGCCCGCATCTTCGGGGCGGACGGCCAGCCGGTCGGCGGCGAGGTGTCACTGGGTGACGTGGACGACGTCGATTGCCCCCGCTTCGTGGCCGGGCAGGGCGATCTGACCGCGACGTTCGTCAAGACCAGCGGCACGCCGGCCACGCAGGCGGTGGTGGCCCGGGAGTTCAACCCGGACGGGTCGGCGGGCTCGACGCTGAACCTGGGCCTGGTCGACTGGTCGAAGGACGAGGCCGGCGGCTGTGTCCCCCTGGCAGCGGCGTCGTCCGGGTACGGCTTCGGCTGGCGCGCCAACGGCAAGAGCTTCTCGGGTGACGAGTACGCGTTCTTCGATCCCAGCAAGGGCGCCGGCACGTACACGCCGTACCCGCTCCTCAGCGACGAGCGCGCCGCCGGCGGACACGCGGCGCCGCTGATGGGCCTGGGCAAGACGGCCGACTCGGTCACCAGGTTCATCGTCGTTGCCGCCGCGCCGTCGGGTGGCTGGGCGTGGGAGGTCGATGTCGGCGGAAAGGCCATCGCCCAGGACCTGGTGTTCCCTTCCGTGAAAGGCAACACGGGCGCGGTCTCGACGGCTTCGCTGTCGGGCAGCCTGTACGCCACCTACGCCGACTACACCGGCAAGACAGCCACCGACCACACGGCGGGCAGCCGCATCTTCGCCCAGGTCACCTGCCACTGACGGAGAACGACGGCCTATCGGATGCCGATGCGCGGCGTGAGCATGGCCGCAGACGCCACAACCGGAAGTCGAGTACCATCATCGCCGATTCGATGCTGGCCCCCGCGGAAACCTTCCGTAGGATCATTTGCTGCCCATCCTGTTCGGCGAACTTATTGCCGGATGTGGACGCTGTCCTGCGTTGCAGCGCGGCCACGTGCCGAAAATCGTTCCCGGTGGTCCGCGGCCGGCCCGTTCTCATAGACGAGGAACGCTCCGTCTTTCGGTACTGCGACTACCAGACCCAGCCGGATTCGCCTGATGATATGCGGAGGTCCGAGACCGCCGAGCCTGGTGAGTGCAAGTCGACGACGACCCGGGTTTGGCTCGGTAAGTTTCCCTCACTGTCCGTGAACCTGTCTGCCGTGCGGTGCTTTCAGACAATGAAGCGCCTGCTACTCGAGCGGTGCGCCACGCCCTTGGTGCTGGTGGTGGGCGGGGGAATCAAGGGCACGGGAATGCACGTGCTGGTTGATGAGCCGGCGATCCGGCTCATCAACGTCGACCCTTCGCCCGCCTCGATGGCTTCCGTGTTCGGCGATGCCCATGATTTGCCAATTCAGGACGGCAGCGTGGACGCTGTCGTGGTGCAAGCGGTCCTGGAACACGTGGCGGATCCCTGGAGGTGCGTCGAGGAGATTCACCGCGTGTTGAAAAAGGACGGCATTGTCTACGCCGAGACGCCGTTCATGCAGCAGGTTCACCTGCAAGGATTTGATTTCACTCGGTTCAGTCACATGGGACACCGTCGGTTGTTTCGACGCTTCGCCGAGATCGAAAGCGGCACCGTGGCCGGACCCGGGACTTCACTCTCCTGGGCCTGGCGATACTTCTTGGCCTCCTGGACGCGGTCGCCCCGGCTGGCCAAAGCGCTGGCGCTGCTGGGGCGAATCACCGCTTTTCCCTTCGAAATCACCGATCACCTCCACGGGAAACGTCTGGGGGCCCTCGACGGGGCGTCCTGCACCTTCTTCCTAGGCACCCGCTCGGACGAGTCCGTCTCTGACTCTGCATTGATCGCCTCTTACCGGGGTATCCAGAGGTAAGGAGGGGTAGGCTTGACGCCTGCCCTGCGAGGAACTCGGCGACCGGAATAGTCCCGGGGCCTCGTGTGTTTATGAACTCGTAGCGATGTCACTCTTCAAACGGCGCCCCTCCAGGGCTGATTTCGAACGCGAGGCGCTGCCGCACACGCAGGCGCTGTATTCCGCCGCGGTGCGGCTGACGCGCAACGAGCGCGACGCCGAGGACCTGGTGCAGGACAGCCTGCTGCGCGCCTACCGCTTCTTCGATTCCTTCGAGCCGGGCACCAACTGCAAGGCCTGGCTGTTTCGCATCATGACGAACGTCTTCTGCAACCGCTATCGCGAGCGAGAGCGGGAGCACGAGATCCTGACGGAGGCCAAGTCGTCGGACGCAAACCTCGAGCAGTTCTTCGCGGGCGTCGAGGACGGCCGCAACGTCGAGGGCGCGCTGCTGGGCAAGCTGGTCTCCGAGGACGTCGAGCGGGCCCTGGCGGACGTCCCCGACGACTTCCGCATCGCCGTGATCCTGGCTGACCTCGAGGACTTCTCGTACAAGGAGATCGCCGAGATCATGGAGTGCCCGGCCGGCACGGTGATGAGCCGGCTGTACCGCGGGCGGAAGATCTTGCAGCGCTCGTTGTTCAAGTACGCCGTCGAGCAGGGGGTGATCAGCCCCGACTGGACGGCGGGTGGCGAGGCGGACGCGGCCAAGAAGCAAGCCGCGCAGGGCCAGCCCGCGAGCGCCCAGACGGTGGACCTTGATTCGTACCGGCGCAAGCGCGCCGGAGGAGCAGGAACGGACCATGGCCAAAGCTGACCGTGTGGGGATCGCCGACTGCGCGGACGTCGAGGCGTTCACGCAGGCCTACGTCGACGGCGAGCTTTCGGGACGGGATCGCGAGAGGTATGAGCGGCACCTGAGCGCCTGCGCGCGGTGTGCGGTAGCCCAGCGCTTCGCTTCCCGCATGAAGGCGGCCGTGCGGGGACACCTCCCGCGGCGGCCCATGCCGGCGGCGTTCGAGCATCGCTTGCGGGTCGCCATCGGCGCGCAGCCCGACGCGCCGCCGCGCTGGCCCTGGCTGACCTGGCCGCGCGTGGTGCCGGCCCTGGCGGCCATGGGGGTGATGGTCGCCATCGTGGGAACCGTCCACAACCGGCGCTCGATCGTGATGGACCAGGCCCGTCGCACCTACCAGGCCGAGGTGCCTCTGGACGTGACGGGTCCGGACTGTGCCACGGTCGCCTCGTGGTTCCGGGGCCGCGTGGACTTCCCGGTCCATGCGCCCCGCCTGCCGGCCCAGATCACCTGCAAGGGGGGCCGGCTGGTCAACGTCGAGGATCACCCGGCGGCCTACCTCGTTTACCAGGATCAGCGGGGCCATCGTTTCTCGGTGCTGGTGTTCGACCCGGACAACGCGCCCATCGAGGCGCCGCACCACCGCGTGGTCGGTGGCCGCGAGGTGTACTACCGGGGCGGCCCCGGCATCGTGACGGCCGGGTTCCACGATCAGGGGCTGGGGTACGTGATGACGGCCGACGTGGACGAGGAGGCGATGACGGGGCTGCTGCAGGCCGCCTTTCGTCAGCCGGCGCCGGACAACGAGTTGCACTGACCGCGCCGGGGCGGTGCGCGCCGGTCGATTATCGGCGCGAAAGTGCTTGCGCTCACGGTCCCAGAGCATAGCTTTTCCGGAACGTGCTGCGGGCCCGTTTGAAACAGTGGCGGACCAACCTGGTGCTCAAGGCCCATGGTTCCGGCTCGCGGATTCTGACCGGCTCTCCAGCGCCCCTGGTCGAGCACCCGCTCGATGTCACGGAAGGCGCGCCGCGTGCCCGCACCTACTGCGCGGTGCAAAGCCCGGACGGGACGCTCTTCAGCGGCGAGTGGGATTGCACCGCCGGCAGCTTCGTCTGGCGCTACAACGAGGACGAGCTGATCCGCATCCTGGAGGGGGAGGCCTTCATCGAGATCGATGGCGAGTTCAGGCGCTTCGGGCCCGGGGATAGCATCTTCTTCCCGATGGGACAGTCCGCTCGCTGGCGCGTGCCGCAGTACGTCCGCAAGGTCTTCTTCATCCGGCATCCCGGCCGGGCGGTCCAGCTGCTGCGCACCCTGAAGATGCCCGGCCGGTCGGCCGCCTGACCGGCCTGTCTCGCCGATCCAAGATTCCACCGCGGGTGCTAGGATGACCGGCCCTGGGAGGACCGATGGCCGAGCGAACTCTCTTATGCATCGAACCGGACGCAGCCACGGTGGCGGAGATCCGTCGTGCCTTTGCGCCCCATGGCCTTCGGGTCGAGAGCATCGCGAACGGCGAGCAGGCCATCGACTGGGCGCGGCACAATCACCCCGCCCTGATCATCCTTTCGGTCGAGCCGCGCAAGGTGGGCTACGCCATCTGCAACAAGCTGAAGCGCAGCCCCGCCACCCGTGACATCCCGCTCATCTTGGTCTCGGCCGAAGAGACCATGGCCACCTTCGATCAGCACAAGAAGCTGAAGTCCCGGGCCGAAGAGTACATCTTGAAGCCGCTGGACCGGGCCGAGCTGGTCACCAAGGTCGACCGGCTGATCGATCTGGACGCCGATGCGGCACCAGCCGCCGACCACGACATCGAGGAGATCGAGCTGGCCGACGACGAGCTGTCGGAGGTGTCCCTCGACGAGGAAGAGGATCTGGTCGAGGAGGCGTTCGCGTCCTCGCCGCACACGGTGGCCACTGACGACGCGGCGGTGATCTCGGCGGCCGACGTCGTGTCGGACGGCATCCCGGCGGGCAGCGAGGAGCCGCTGAACCGGCTGGGCGAGCTTTCGCAGCCGAACCCGGTCGACATGAGCGCCCCGTCGCCGTTCCACGACTCGGGCGCCATCGAGGAGGGCAGCGCGCCGGTTCACTTCGACGCCGAGCAGTTCGATCAGGAGACACAGGCTGCCTTCGCCGCGCTCGAGTCGAGCTCGGCCGAGGGAGGGACGCCGTCGCCCGACATGTTGCACCTGGGCACGCCCGCCGCGGCCCCGGCGCCGTCCGGAGGCGACGTGGTCGATCTGCAGTCGATGTGGAGCGACGCGGACCTGCCGGCCAAGATGCCGTGGGAGACCCCGCCCGCGGTCGGCTCGGACCATGCCGCCGGTGGGGTGGAGGTGGCCTCCGCGCCGGCGGGAGCCTCCCCGTCGGTCGACGACGGGCCGGCCGAGACGCGGCGACCCTCCGGCGCGCAGCACCTGCTGGAGCTGCCCGGACCGGTCACCCCTCCCCCCGTGATGGCGGCGGAGCCGGCCGAAGACCCCTTGCTGGCCGGCCTGGGGACCGAGGTGCCGCCGCTGCCCGAGGAGGTTCTGTACGACGAGCGCCAGAGCGCCGACACCGCCGCCCGCGACCAGCGCATCCACGAGCTGGAGGCGATGGTGGCGGATCTGCAAGCCCACAAGGAGGCCGTCGACTCCGAGAAGACCGCCTCCGAGGCGCGCGCCAGCGAGCTGCTGGGACGGATCGCGTCGCTGGAGACCGAGCGCCAGACGTTGCGCCGGGAGCTGGACGAGCAGCGCGAGCACGCCACCCAGGTGGCCAGTCAGGGCGCGTTCTCGAAGGAGCGCGACCTTTTGAACCTGCGGGAGATCATCAACCGCAAGGAGAAGGACATCCTGGACCTTCGCGACGGGCTGGACGCGAAGGAACGCCTGATCCTGGACCACAAGGACAAGATCCGCGAGCACGAGCGGGCGCGCCGGGATCTGGAAGAGCGCACGCTGGGCTTCGAGAAGAGCCTGGTGGCGGCCAACGAGAAGGTCCAGGAGCTGACCCAGGACAAGGAGAAGTCGGTCGAGCGCGAGAAGGGGCTGAAGGCCCGCCTGGACGACGCGCACGAGGAGCTGCGCAAGGGGCAGGACGAGATCGAGGCGGTGCGCAAGCGGGCCCAGCAAGAGACCGAGCGGGTGCGCGCCGAGGGCGAGAAGGTGCGTGCCGAGCTGGAGGCGAAGATCGCCGACCTGGAGGAGTCGCACCGCAACAGCCTGGCCACGGCCGCCGACGAGTGGTCCGCCGCCGAGGCCGCCGAGAAGGCCGCCCACCAGGCCGAGCTGTCGCGCCTGGAGTCCGCCCACCGTGCCGAGGTCGAGGGGCTGCAGCGACGCCTGAACGAGGAGATGGCGAACGCCGCCGAGCGCCTGCAGACGGAGCTGCTGAAGCTGCGCCGCGAGCACGAGAAGGCCATCGCTTCGCTGAAGGAAGAGCAGGCGTTGCAGCTGGCGTCGGAGCGGCAGGCCTACGAGACGCAGACCGAGGCGAAGCACCGCGGCCACCGCGAAGAGGTGATGGCGCTGCGGCGCCGGCACGAGGAGGAGCTGACGGCCGCCGAGGATCGCCGCCAGCGCGACATCCTGGAGCAGGAGCAGCGCCGGGTCACCGAGCTGGAGGCGGCGGAGAACCGCCGTCGTCTGGAGCTGCAGGCGCGCGACGAGGAACACCACGCCCGCGTCACCGAGGCCGAGCGGCGCTATCTGGTCGAGAAGACGGAGCTGGCGGAGCGGTACCGGACCGAGCACGACCAGGCGCTGGGCCGGGCGGCGCGCGCCGAGGGCGAGCTGGTGGCGCGCACCCAGGAGATCGAGCAGGCCTACCGGCGGCTGGCGAGCTTCGAGGCCGATCTCGATGCCGCCCGGGCCGAGCTGAGCGACCGGGACGTGCGGCTGAGCCAGGCGCGCGACCGGCTGGGTGACCTGGAGGCCAAGATCGGCGACTACGAGGATCAGATCGTGCGCGCCTTCCAGCGCCTGCGCTCTGACGAGAAGACGACGGAGAAGATCCGGCGCGCGCTGGGGGTGGCCCTGGCGCTGCTGGACGAGCGAGCGGTGTCCGGGCAGAGCGGCGGCAGCCTGAAGCCGCTGCCTGCGGCAGACGAGGCGGAAAAGAGCTGAGTTACCGCCAACCAGAGGCACGTCCAGCCGGCGGCGGGGCGCGAGGGCGGACGTGAAGGCCGTCACCGGAAACATCACGGGCCTGAAGCCCAGCCAGTTGCATGCCCTCGAGCGTGTCTACCGGCGCCGGCTGAAGCCCGAGGAGGTGGTGTCGATCGAGCTGGGGACCTTCCTGTGCGAGGTCTCGCGGGAGATCGACCGCCAGGTGGGCATCCTGGTGTCTCGCCGCGGCGAGATCGAGCACGTGTTCGTGGGCGACGCCTCCAAGCTGATGCTGCCGGAGATCGGCCGTCTGCGCGCGGGCCGCGGCCGATTTCGCGGCCTGCGGTTGATTCACACGCACCTGCGCAACGAGCCGCTGACCCGAGACGACCTGGTCGACCTGGCCTTGCTGCGGCTTGATCTGGTCGCGGCCATTGGCATGCAGCCGGACGGCCGGCCCGCCGATCTGCACCTGGCCCACCTGCTGCCGGTCGTGGACGGTGAGCCGAACCAGAAGCCCTGGCGCATCCTGCCGGCGGCCCCCTTCCACCGCAACGATCTGGACGTCGACGCCCTGGTCGGCGCGCTGGAGGAGGAGTTCGAGCGCGCCCTGCCGACCGGCGTCGCCACCGACGGTCAGGACCGGGCCCTGCTGGTGGTGGTCGACGTGCGCAAGCGCAGCGGCGGCTCCGGGGCCAGCCAGTCCTCGCGGGTGGCCGAGCTGAAGGAGCTGTGCCGCACCGCCGGCGTTCGTGTCAGCGGCATCGTCGAGCAGCGCCGGCCCGAGGCCGATCCCAAGACGCTGGTGGGGCGGGGCAAGCTGGAGGAGATCCTGATTCGCGCCATGCAGGTCGACGCGCAGGTGCTGATCTTCGATCCGGATCTGACGCCGGGGCAGGCCCACGCCATCGCCGACTTCACCGACCTGCGGGTCATCGATCGGACGATGCTGATCCTGGACATCTTCGCGCGACGCGCGAAGAGCCGTGACGGCAAGCTGCAGGTCGAGCTGGCGCAGTTGCGCTACCGGCTGCCGCGCCTGCACGAGAAGAACACCATGATGAGCCGGCTGACGGGCGGCATCGGCGGCCGGGGGCCTGGCGAGACCAAGCTGGAAGAGAACCGCCGCCGCGCCCGCGAGCGCATCAACCGGCTGGAGAAGGAGATCGAGCACTACAGCCGGCAGCGGCAGGGCCGGCGCGCCCAGCGCGACGCCCGGGCCCTGCCCATCGTCGCCATCGTCGGCTACACGAACGCGGGCAAGTCGACGCTGCTGAACACGCTGACCCAGAGCGAGGTGCTGGCGGAGGACAAGCTGTTCGCCACCCTGGATCCCACCACGCGGCGCCTGCGCTTCCCGCGCGAGCGCGAGATCATCATCGCGGACACCGTGGGCTTCATCCGCGATCTGCCGCCCGATCTGGTGCAGGCCTTCCGGGCCACGCTGGAAGAGCTGAACGAGGCCGATCTGTTCGTGCATCTGGTGGACGCCTCCGATCCCGACGCGGAGGCGCAGCAGGCCGCCGTCGAGCGCATCCTGTCGGAGCGGGGGCTGGCCGAGACGCCGCGCATCGTGGTGCTGAACAAGATCGACCGCCTCGAGCCCGAGGAGCGGGCGCGGCTGCTCGACAGCCCCGGGCGCCAGGGCGGGTTGCCGGTGGTGCCCATCGCGGCGACGGATCGCGACACCACCAAGCCGCTGCTGGATCTCATCGAGAACACGCTGTGGCACGAGGGCCGGCTGACCCGCCAGCACAGGCCCTGGGCAGAATTCGCGGGCGACGCGTCCGTCGCAGAGTCCGACGACGACGGGGGCGTGGCTGGCGACGCCGCTCCCGGTCCGGACGCCTGAACGACGTCGGTCCGGGGCGCAGCTGCGGCCCAGCGTGCTAGACGATGACGCATGCCTATCGTCAAGGTTCACCGCCTGCAGGGTCGCCCGTCGGATGAGAATCGGGGCGTCTTCGCTGCGGTTCACGAGGCGCTGGTCGAGGCCTTCAAGATCCCGGACCACGATCGCAACCATTTGCTGTTCGAGCTGGATGCGACGCGCTTCGAGATCCCCGCCGACCGGACGGCGGCCTACACGCTGATCGAGATCCTCGCCTTCCCGGGTCGTACCCTCGAGACCAAGCGCGCCCTCTACACGGGCATCACCGAACGCCTGGGCCGGCTGGGAATCCCCGCCAGCGACGTCTTCATCGTCCTCTGCGAACCCCCCCTCGAGAACTGGAGCGTAAGAAACGGCCTGGCGTCGAGCGACGCCAGGCCGAACTTCAAACTCAACGTCTGAGAGTCGATCGCTCTTCGCGGGGGATAGACCGTTCCCGGGTCGTAAGACGCGTGAGCGTCGGTGGGCTTAGCCCAACGACGCTCTTCGCGGGGGATATAAAGGACCGTTCCCGGGTCGTAAAGACGCGTGAGCGTCGGTGGGCTTAGCCCAACGACGCTTTTCGCGGGGGATATAAAGGACCGTTCCCGGGTCGTAAAGACGCGTGAGCGTCGGTGGGCTTAGCCCAACGACGCTCTTCGCGGGGGATATAAAGGACCCTCCCAGGGTCCTTTTCAAAATCAATAGGAAGGGGGGGCCCAGTAGCCCTCCTGCCAGACCCACTGGTAGCCGTTCCACGACCACTGCGGCGCGATCCAGACCCAGCCCGGGGTGGGGGGCATCATGTACGAACCGGCGATCCAGAGGCGGGCACCGCCGCGATAGCCCCAGTAGCCGGGAACCCACACGTGGCCGACCGGGCGGATGCCGACGCCGACCCGCGGTGCGATGACGCCCCGGTAGCCGCCGTACACGTGAGGCGCGGCGAAGCCGCCCCGCACGTAACCGCCGCCGCCGAACCCGCCGCGATAGACCGGCGCGCCGTGAAAGGCGACGCCCGGACCGTGGAAGCCGCCCCCGCCGTGAAAGGCGATCGGCGCGGCATGGAACCCGCCGCCGCCATGGAAGCCGGCGCCGCCGCCGTGGAACCCGCCGCCATGCGCAAAGGCGTCGGTGGGCGCGACGGCGACCAGACCGGCGACCGAGAGACCGAGAGCGAGGATGAAGTGCTTGAGGTTGATCACGATGGGCTCCTTTCCGCTGACGTCCCGGGATTCAGCAGGAAGCATGCCGGGAACCGGTCAGTCGAAGTCCGCAATTTCCGCGGGGTTCGCTCGTTCCGTCCACGCAGGTGGCTTCCCGGTGAGGCGTCCTGGCGCCTCCCCCGGTCACGCCCGCCACAGTGGCGCGGGGCGGCCCCCACGCGGTGTGGACCGTCCGGTGTAATCTGGAGCGCTGGTGTTCACCGCCGCGCGGAAACTGTTCTCCCTGGTAACGCCGGCCGAACGCCGCCGGTGGTTGGCCCTGGGGCCAATGCTGGTGCTGACGGGCGTGGTGGAGATGGCGGGCACCGCGCTGGTGTTCGTGCTGGTCAAGGTCGCCGGGGAACCGGCCGCCGCCGCGCGCATGCCGCTCTGGGGCCCGCTGCTGCGGGCCCTGGGCATCGCCAGCGAGCGGGGGACGATCCTGAGCACCGGCGCCGCGGTGGCGCTGTTCTTCCTCCTGCGCAGCGTCGTGCTGCTGGCGGTGGCGCGCGCGCAGAGCCGCGCGGTCGCAGACACCATCGCCGGCCTGTCCACCCGTGTGTTCGCGGCGTATCTCGCGGCGCCCTATCCCGTGCACCTGCGTCACACCTCGTCCGAGCTGGCGGTCGACACGACGGTGGCGGTCGAGCGCGCCGTTGACAGCGGTCTGGGCGCGTCCGCCCAGCTGTTCGCCGAGACGGTGGTCAGCCTGGGGCTGCTGGCCATCCTGATGGTGACGGCGCCCGTGGTGACCTTGGCGACCGCGGCCGCGCTGGCGCTGTTCGTCACGACCACCTTGCGTCTGATGAAACGCAGCAGCGCGACGTGGGGCCGTGCCCGCGAGCGGCTGGGCCGGCAAAATCTGAAGGACGCCCAGGAGGCCCTGGGCGGCATCCGTGAGATCAAGATCCTGGGGCGTGAGGAGGCGTTTCGCGGCACCTTCGTCCAGGCGCAGCAGGCGCTGGCCCAGGCGCGGGGGCATCACGGCTGGCTGAACAACCTGCCCCGCATCGCCATCGAGTCCATCTTCGTGGCCTGCGTGGTGCTGGTCATCGCGCTGGCGACGCTGGGGGGGAAGCCGGCGCGCGAGCTGGTGCCGCTGCTGGGACTGTTCGCCTACGCGGGCTTTCGCCTGATCCCGGCGGCGAATCGGTTCCTGCTGCACGTGGACGCCATTCGCGGCGCCGCCCCCGCCATCGACCGCCTGCGGGCCCACCTGGAAGAGTTTCGGGCCGAGACGGCCCTGCCGGGCGACCGCGACGAGGCCATGCACTTTCATTCGCTGCTGCAGCTGGAGGGGGTGTCGTTCCGTTACGGGGACGATCAGCCGCTGGTCCTGCGCGAGGTCACCGTCACCATCCGGCGCGGCCAGTCCATCGGCGTGGTCGGGCCCACCGGGGCGGGAAAGAGCACGCTGATCGACGTGCTGTTCGGTCTGCTGCAACCGACCAGTGGCCGGGTCACGGTGGACGGCGCCGACATCCGCGGCGCCCGCGCCGCCTGGCAGCGCCGCATCGGCTACGTCCCGCAGGCGCCCTTCCTGTTCGCGGACACCATTCGCCGCAACATCGCCCTGGGAATCGCCCCCGATCAGGTGGACGAACAGCGGCTGCGCGAGGCGCTGCAGCTGGCCCAGCTGGCCGAGTTCGTGGACGGGCTGCCCGACGGCGTGGAAACGCGCGTGGGCGAGCGCGGCATCCGCCTGTCCGGCGGACAGCGCCAGCGCGTGGCGATCGCGCGGGCGCTGTACAACGATCCGGACCTGCTGGTGCTGGACGAGGCCACCGCGGCGCTGGACAACAAGACCGAGCGGGACGTCACGTCGGCCATCGAGCAGCTTCGCGGGCGCAAGACGTTGATCGTGATCGCCCACCGCCTGAGCACGGTCGAACGTTGCGACGCGCTGATCTTCCTGTCCGCGGGGAGGGTGGAGGCGGTGGCGCCTTTCGCGCAGTTGATGCAGGAGAGCGCCGCCTTTCGTGCCATGGCCAGCGCCGGCCGCGCCGAGCTGTCCTGAACGCCCTGGCGGCCAGCCAGGTCCGGCGTGTCCGCGATCAGCGGCCCCGGCCTAGTCTTCGGTGGCGGCGTCGCGGGCGGCCATGTGACGGGCCGCCTTCTGCACGTCACGCCGGTAGGTCCCCGCCTCGATCTCTCTCATGGTGCGGTTCCAGTGACCCGCCAGCTGCGTGAAGCGCTGCACCAGGTTCTGGAAGCGAAAGCGCAGCGCCGTGTTCGTGATGGGCACGGTCTGCAGCTCCAGCAGCTTGTGGTGGACCTGTTGCCGCGCCAGCTCGGGCGGTCGCCGCTCCAGTCCCAGGAAATAGGCCTCGTAGCTGGCACGGACGCGCTCCAGCCGCTTTTCCAGCTCGTCCACCCGCGCCGCCAGCGACTGGGCGCCCGCCCTGGCCACGGCTTCGCGGGCCGCGCCATCGCCGGCAGGCTTCAGGGGACGCGCTCTGGGTCGGGGCATCATCGTCAGGTCGGGACGCGGTGGGGGGTGTCGACTGGATCTCGGCCGGTTCGGCGCGCGGCTTGAACCTGACGGCGCCCCGTCGCTGAGGTATGAATGCGTCCCCAGGCGCTTCGATGTTCACGCGATGAACCTTCTTGTTTGGGCGGCTGCCGTCGTCATCTTGCTGGGAGCCCTGATCCTGGTGCACGAGCTGGGGCACTTCGCGTGCGCGCGGCTGTTCGACGTCAAGGTGCTGCGGTTCTCGCTGGGCTTCGGGCCGCGGCTGTTCGGGTTCACCTGGGGGGAGACGGAGTACCGCCTGTCGCTGGTGCCGCTGGGCGGCTTCGTGCGGCTGCTGGGCGAAGACCCGGCCGAGGCGATCGCGCCGCGCGATCGGCCGCGGGCGCTGGCCACCAAGCCGCTGTGGCAGCGGTACACGATCGTGATCGCGGGCCCGGTGTTCAACCTGGTGCTGCCGCTGCTGATCTATTTCGTGCACTACGCCGGCCAGCGGACGCTGTTGCCGCCCACCCTGGGCACGGTCTTGCCGGACTATCCGGCGGCGGCCGCCGGCCTGCTACCGGGGGACAGCGTCGAGGCCATCGACGGCAAGCGGATCCGTTACTGGGAGGAGCTGGAGGACGTCATCGCGCGCGGCCCGAACCGCCCCCGGCGCTTCCAGATCCGCCGCGGCACCGACGTGGAGGAGCGCGACGTCACGCCGGTCAAGATCGAACGACCGGGCGCGCTGGGCATCCCCGAGTCCGTGGGCTGGATCGGCATCTCTCCGCGCTTTCATCTGCCCGAGATCGGCGTCATCGATCCGGGGTCGCCCGCGGCGCAGGCCGGGCTGAAGACGTTCGACTTCATCACCGCCGTCAACGGCAACCCGGTGTCGACCTGGACCGAGTTTCAGAAGCTGATCGACCGGGTGGGCGCCTCGCCCCTGCGGGTCACCTACCTGCGCGGCGGTTACTCGGCGATCCCGTTCGCCCACGTCGAGATCCAGCAGCCCGGCACGGCGGTGGTGATCCCGAACCCGGTGTTCGACGCCGCCGGACACCGCAGTTACGAGACGGGGATCCTGTCGGCCGAGCTGTTCGTGTTCTCCGTCGAGCCGGGCAGCCCGGCCGACACCATCGGCATCCGCCGGGGCGATCGCATCGTCGAGCTGGACGGCAAGCCCATCGGCAGCTGGGATCTGCTGCGCCAGAAGCTGGCCGCCAACCCGGAGAAGACCTTCCCGATCGCCTGGGTCTCGCCTGGCGGCGTGCGCCACGAGGCGACCTTCCGGCAGGAGACGCGCTCCGAGATGGACGCCTATCGCCAGGAAGAGCAGCGGCTGGTGTTCGGCGCGCTGAACCGCCTGGCCTGGCGCACGGACGCCCCGGTGCCCATCCAGAACCGGTTCGGCTACGCGGTCACGCACGCCTTCGAGCGCACCGGCCACATCGTGGCGGTGATGGGGCAGGGATTCGTGCAGATCGCGCGCGGCCGCGTGCCCCTGTCGGCGCTGGGGGGGCCCATCATGATCGGCTACGTGGCGGGCGTGGCCGCCGAGCAAGGCGTCGACCAGTACCTGTGGTTGATGGCGCTGCTCAGCATCAACCTGGCGCTGCTGAACTTCCTGCCCGTGCCCATCCTGGACGGGGGCCTACTGGTGTTCTTCACCATCGAGCTGTTCAAGCGGCGGCCGCCTTCGGTGCGGGCGCGCGAGATCGCCTCGTACATCGGGCTGGTCATCGTGGCCGTTTTGATGTTATTCGCCCTGCGCAACGACGTGGTGAGGTACCTTCTGCCGCGATGACACCGAAGAGAATGCTGGCCCTCGAGACCTCGACGCCGGTCGCGCGCGTGGGGTTGTTCGACATCGACGGCGGGGCGTGCCTGGCCGAGGCGTCGGCCACCAGCGAGCGCCACTCCTCGAACCTGCTGCGCCTCTGCGTGGAGGTCACGGAGCGCGCCGGGGTGGCCCTGGCGGATCTGGCGGCCATCGCCTGCGGGGCCGGACCGGGCAGCTTCACCGGCCTGCGCGTGGGCTTCGCGGTCGCCAAGGGCTTCGCCCTGCCGTTCGGAATTCCGCTGGTGGCCGTGTCGTCGCTGCAGGTGCTGGCACGCGACATGGCGGCCGGACACGGCGCGGCCGCCTGGTACCTTCCCTGCCTGGACGCCGGCAAGGGGCAGATCTACGCGGCGGCGTTCGCGCCCTCCGGGGCCGGTCTCGAGCGCCGCAGCGAGGACTGGGTGGTGGCCCCGGTCGCCATCTCGGACGTCGCGCCCGCCGAGGGCGCCCTCGTCTTCGCGGGGACGGGCGCCGTTCGCTATCGCGCCCCCTTGCAGGAGGCGCTGGGGTCGCGCGCCCTCTTCGCCGACGTGGAGGGGCCCAGCGCCGCCTCGGTGGCCGCCTACGCCATCGAGCGCTTCCGCCGGGGCGACTTCGAGGACCTGAACGCCGCTGTTCCGGCTTACGGACGGGCGCCCGACATCACGCGCCCCAAGCGGTAACGTCAGGGCCCCGGCGCGGGCTGGGCCTGCATTTCTTCACGCAATTTCCTTTGGCGGCCGGTCGATCGGCCGTCAGATTTACGCGATGGCCGAAGGAGCCAAGGCCGCGCCGGCGAGGCGAGTGCGTTACGGCCCCCGGCGGCGGGGGCGCTTCGTGGCGCTGGCGCTGCTCATCGCGCTGGGGGTGCAGGTTCCCCTGGTCCTCTCCCTGGGACACCTGACCGGCCACGCCTGGCCCTTCGGCGTCCTGGGCGCGGCGTTGACGGCGGGGTTCGTGTCGAACCTGCTGGGCCCCCGGTCGATCTGGGGCGCGCCCGGGCGCTGGCGCCTTTACGGGACGCTGTGGCCGTTCTTCATCTGGTGGACGGTCTCGCTGCTGTTCCTGCTGCTCGTGCCGCTGGTGTTGCTGGCGTCGCGCCTGCTGTCGATCTCCACCGACCGCGCGCTGCTGGGGACGCTGGTCCTGGCGGTGCTGGCGGCGTTCCGCACCCTGGCGCAGCGCCCGCGCGTGCAGCAACGCGACATCGCCATCGAGGGGCTGCCCGCGGCGTTCGACGGCTTCCGCATCGCCCAGATCTCGGACCTGCACTGCGGTCCCTTCGCCAGCGGCCCGCGCGTGTCAGGCTGGATGAACGCGGTGAACCGGCTGCGGCCCGATCTGGTGGCGGTCACGGGCGACCTGATCGCCAGCGGCGACGCCTTCGTGCCGGTGGTCGCGTCGGCGCTGGGGCAGCTGCGCGCGCCCCACGGCGTGTTCGCCTGCATGGGCAACCACGACTACTTCGCGGACGGCGAGGCCCTGGCACGGGCCCTGGCGTCCGAGGGCCTGACGGTGCTGCGCAACCGCGGCGTCGATGTCCCGCGGGCGGGCGCCCGCCTTCACGTGGCCGGCGTCGACGACACCTGGACGGGCCGCCACGACGTGGACCGGGCCTTGGCCGACCGACCCGCCGGCGTGCCCGCGGTGCTGCTGGCGCACGATCCGTCGCTGTTCCCCGAGGCGGCCGCCCGGGGCGTCGACCTGACCCTGTCCGGGCACACGCACGGCGGCCAGCTGGGGCTGCCGCTGTTCTCGCGCAAGGTGAACCTGGCCCGCATCATCACGCCGTACACGACCGGGCTTTATCGCGAGGGGCCGGCGTCCCTGTACGTCAACCGCGGCCTGGGGACGACGGGTCCGCCCATCCGCCTGGCCGTGTTTCCGGAGATCACGGTGCTGACCTTGCGGCCCGCGAACGTGGCGGACTCGGCGGCCGAAGCCGCCGAGTGAGCGGCCAGCCAGGCGATTGGCTCCGGGGTCATTCGACGCCTGGGTGGCGCTCGGGCGCGCGGCGGTCGTCGCCTGCTACGTCTCCATCCACTTTCCATCCTTCTTCCGTTGCGCCATTCCCCGTGGCGGTGCAATCGACGCACGGCCACGGGCGATCGGCGTCTCGACGGCGGCGAGCTAGAAGGAAGCCAGGGCCGACTTACCGGCACTGGAAGTCCGAAAGCCCATCTCGAGCTCGGTGGGGCAGGGCGAGTAGCGGACTTCACCTGCGGCGACCAGGGTGGCTCCCGCGAAGAGGTTGAACTGAAAGTACCCAGCGTAGACCTCCGTCTCGTCCTCGACGCTGTAGGCGAGCTGGTAATCGAAGCCAGCTCCTCGCACCGGTCCTGACGGGCCTTGGACCAGGTAGTACGCGTCCCCGCCGACTGTATCGCCGTTCGACTTGAGCGCGCTCGAAGCCGGGCCGAACTCGATGCCGATGACGTCGCTCGGTGCGCCGGCCGCCGTCCAGTCGGCCATGTCGGAGCAGATCTGCCAGCTGCCTAGTACGGCGGCATAGACGTCTTGGACGGAGGTGAGCGCCTGCACCGTTCCCGTCGGCGTCGCGCACGTGGCCTTGCAGCTCGGCCCGCTGGCGCCGCCCGCTCCCCCCATGCTGGATATGCCGCCGCCGTCCGTCTCTCCCGTCACCCCCGGGACGCAAATGTTTGCGGCGGCGTCGCACTGCCAGCCCGGCGCACAGGGGCAGCGGTCGCCCGTTCCAAGGATGCGGTTTCCGACGCAGCCGGCGGTGAGGACGAGAGAGAGGAACGCGATGGAGCGAATCATGGGGGCCTCCTGCGAGATGTTTCAAACAGAACGGACGGACCGAGCACGCGCGACGAAACAGAGTGCGGTCGTCGTCAAAAGCGGCCCTCGCCAGAGAGCAGCGCTCCACTGCCTAGGGGCGTGAAGCCGAGCGCGATCTGCGGTTGCTTGTCGCCGGTGAGCCGCGGCCACAACAACATGACCGCGCCGGTCACCACCGCCGCCCCCGAAACTCCGTACAGCACCCGCGCGTAGTCGTTGCGGCGATTGATGAGCTGGTTCGCCTGGTACGCGTCGGCCTGGCTGCTTGTAACCCGGTGCTCGGCGTCCCTCGCCGAGAGCACCGCCCAGGTGCCCCCCGCGGCGGCCGCGACGCCCGCCGCCACCAAGCCGAAAGCGATGGGCCGGCGCAGGGATCGAGCGGCGGGGCGATCGGCGGTCGGCGCCTCACCCGATTCCCGCCGCGACGTCGCGAAGGCCTCGACGTTCACCTGCGAGAACGGCAGCGAGAACAGCAGCCGGAAGGCGTTCTGGGCGGCGCCCCTCACGGAGGTGCTCGACGGTTGAGCCTGCAGGTCCTCGAACCGCAGCACGGCCGGCGCCGCGTCCATGACGTATTCGACGTCGGACTCGCCCGATCGGTCGTCGAGTCTGCGCAGATACAGCGGCCCGCTCGAGGCCAGCCGGATCAGGTGCAGGGCTTGCCCGCGCGCGTTGTTGAAGTCGGCCAGGCGCACCCCGCGCGTGTCTTCGATGAAATAGTGCCCCGGGTGCCCTCCATCCAGGTCCAGGCGCCGCGCCAGGCCCGCCCGCAGGTCCAGCAAGGTCTCGCCCGCAGCCGGCTCGTGCGCGTAGACGTCCGGGCGGAAGCGCTCGTTGGGGATGGGCGAGTTGGCCCGCTCGACGAACGCGGCGATCTCGCGATAGCTGATGCGTCCGTCTCCGTCAGCGTCCGCGGCCCCCAGCAACCCGGAGCGGACCTCGTGGCTGAACACGCCGGCCTGGAACTCGGACCACTCGTGACTCTCACGCGCCGACGACGTCGACAGCAGCAGTCCCACCCCTGGGCGCGCGGCCAGGCCACCCAGCGTCGAGAAACCATGGACCTCCTGCCGCTCGCCACCCGGCCCGCGGCTCAACGCCAGGAATATGGAGTAGCAGGCATCGACGATGAAGTGCGTCTGGGAGGCCTTGACCCCGTCGACGACCAGACGCTCCAGATCCGCGCCGAAGATGCGGGTGTCCTCGAGCATCAGGTAGCCGCGTCCGTTCTCGACGCCGCCGTGACCGGCGTAGATGAAGTAGACGACCGTGGGCACGCCCCGGTTGCGGGCCAGCGCGACGTCGGCGGACACCTGGGACATCAGGGTCTCGAGCTCATGACGGCGTGGATCCAGGGCCTCAGCGACCGCCTGCGGATGCAGGCGGCGCGTGCTGTCGTCGAACCGGCTGAGGACGTAGGTTCGCGCCCCCAGGGCGCGAAAGAGCTCGAGGTAGGTCGCTGCATCGTCGTCGGCGTAGCGCAGCGGCCGGGTATCGCTGTCGACGCCATGGTTGACACCCACGATGATGGCGAAGCGGGCCGGCGTGGGGTCGACGATCGCTCCGGCGCCGCGAGATGCGGCGCCGGCCGTGCCCGCCAGGGTGACGGCGGCGACCAGGACCCGAGCCTGCGTGGCCCTTCTCATGGCGCCGGCGCCAGCGCCAGGTCCAGGCGCGTCACGTCCGCGCCCGAGATGTCCAGTTGCAGGTGCTGCCGCTGGTCGACCGGGGCCTTCGCCACCAGGTCTTCCATGTCGCGCGCCGACAGCGCGTGATCCAGGAACACGCCGAACAGCTGTACCCGGCGACCGGCGAAGTGATGCGTGACGGCCTGCGGGATCTCGTGCAGTGCCTCGTCGCCCTCGATGGCCAGCGCAATCGGATTCTCGGCCGAGCGGGTCCACGCCGGGTGGTACCAGTACACCCGCCGGCCATCGTCGACGTCGACAGCGAAGATCATCAGGCGCTGCTTGTGTCCGATGTTGGCGTAGGCGAAGGCGAGGCCGCTGTCGGTCCGCAAGTCTGCGCCCACGGGGCGGGGCGCTCTGCCGCGCGCCAGCTCGTAGGCCAGCAACTGACTACCCGGTCTGGCGCCGCGGGCCTGCGGGTTGGACGGGCGGCGGCCGCCCGTGACCAGCAGCAGGGCGCACGCCGCCAGGGCCGCGGTCGCGACGGCGATCGACCAGGGACGTCTCGACAGGCGCGGCCCGCGCGAAAGCCCGAGCCCGGAAGCCAGCCGGTCGCTCATGGAATGCCTCTGCCCCGCGTCGATCCGTTCCAGAGACAGGTGACGGTCGTAGTAGGCACGACACCGACCGCACGTCACCAGGTGTCGGCGCAGCACCTGCTCCTCGGCGGGCGAAGAGCGGCACGCGAAGTGCGCGTCAATGAGCCGGCGATAGCGCCGTTCGGGCGCGCCGGCGCCGCGGTCGATGAAGAGAGAGGCAGTCATCTCGATTCTCCTCGCAAGACGAATCGGCGCAGCAGCCGCCGGATCCGGTATTCCTGATAGGCCAGCGTTGTTCTAGAGATGCCGACGGTGCGGGCCGCGGTCGGCTGGTCCTGGTGGGCGACGAATCTCGCATCGAAGACGGAGCGCCACTTGGCGGGCAAGCATCGCTCGCGGAACCGCTGGAGCGTCCAGTGGACGTCGAGCTCTTCCTCGAAGTCCTGGGGCGCCGACAGCGCGTCGCCCGGGACAGCGGCCTCGACGAAGCGCACCTCTAGGCGCCGCCGCCGGGCGTAGTCGATGGCCTGGTTGCGCGCCACAACGCGCAGCCACGAGATGAACGAGCCACCGTGAAACGCCTGTCGGAAGGAGGCGTCGTTGAGCAGCCGAAAGAAGACCTCGTGGACGAGCGTCTCCCGGTCCGCGCCTTGCAATACCCCCGCGACGATCTGATCGACCGTGCTCAGGTGGTCGCGATAGCAGCGCTCCAGGCAGTCTGGCTCGCCGGCATGAAAGGCACGCAGCCAGGCGTCCTGTTCGGCAACACCGCCTCCCACGCCGCTGGCAGGGGAGTCCATCCTGAAAGCAGACACCGCCATCAGGTTAGAACGATCGGCAGGTGAGGCCGTGACGAAAAAATCGCCCGGACCCGGGCGGACGGCGGCGCTACCTCACATCCAGCCGCGCCACTTCAGCCAGGCCAGGGGGACCAGCGCGCTGACGACGATCAGCGCCAGCGCGAAGGGATAGCCGTAGTGCCAGCTCAGCTCGGGCATGAACTTGAAGTTCATGCCGTAGATGCCGGCGATCAGCACCGGGGGGACGCCCACCACCGAGACGACGGTCAGCATCTTCACGATGTCGTTCTGCTGGATGCTGATGAAGCCCAGCGTGGCGTCCAGCAGCAGCTGCAGCTTCGAGGCGAGATGGCCCTGGTAGTCCGTCAGGGACGTGATGTCCAGGCGCAGGGCGCGCAAGCGCATGGCGATGTCCTCGTCCTGGGCCGGCTTGCCGCCCGCCTCCTGCACGAAGGTCGCGATGCGCCCCAGGCCCAGCAGGGTGTCGCGCAGGTGGGAGATGCCGTCGCTGATCCGTCCCAGCGAACGCAGGCCCGCGCGCAGCTCGTCGCCCGTCTTCTGCGGCCTGGCGCCCGGCGCGGGCTCGCCGCGGAAGGCCTTCCGCGAGATGCCCTCCAGCTTGGCGCTGCCGTGCTCGAGCGCGTCGGCCGTGTAGTCGACGATCATCTCCAGCGTGCGCAGGAACAGATCGTAGATGCCGGGCTGCGACCGTTGCCCGGCGCTCTCCATCAGCGCGTCGAACGCCGGGAACTCCGCGAAGCGCAGGGTGACCAGCCGATCGGGCATCACCACGATGCCGATGGTGGTGGGGATGTCGCTGACGCAGTCGCTGCCGGTCAAGATGGGGGTGGACAGGTACAGCGCGCCGTCCTCGCTGTACACGCGGCTCGACGACTCGATCTCCTCGATCTCGTCCTTGGTGGGCAGCCGGCGCCGGATGGCCTCCTCGACCGCGGCGCGCTCTTCGGGCGTCGCGTTCAGCAGATCGATCCAGACGGCCTCAGAGAGATCAGCGCCATGGGCGGGGACCTGTCGCAGCATGATGGTCTTCTATCAGACCGTTCTAGCTCGGCAGGATCTGCACGGTCATCGGCGCCGGGGCCGTGACGGTGATCGCCCGGCCGGGATGGCCGTCGCGCGCTGCGCCTCGCTCACCAGCTCGTCGATGAAACGGCGCACCGCCGGCGTGCGCTTCAGCGCGGGGTACAGCATCAGCCGCACCTCGACGTCCGGCACGTCGGCCGGCTCGATCACCACCTTCGTGTGATCGACGCGGTTCGCCGCCAGGCTGGGGGCCAGCCCCACGCCCAGCCCGCTGCCCACGTACGAAAGCAGCAGCGACACGCTGGGGACGTCGATGGTGGAGGCCGGGCGCACCCCGGTGCGGCCCAGGTACTCGTCCAGCAGCCGGCGCCCCTGGCTGCCCGCCCCCAGCCGCAGCAAGGGCTCGCGCGCCAGCAACGTGGTGGGCGGCCTGACCGGCCCCCGCGCCGGCCGTGGCGCCACCCAGCAGAAGGACTGCCGGCACAGCGCCAGCTCGTCCGGCCCCAGCGCCCGATCCGTGCTGATCACGGCCGCGTCCACGTGGCCCGCCCCCACCAGGCGCCGCGCCTCGGGCGAGTTGATGGTCGTCATCTCGAAGCGCAGCGGGACGTGGTCGTCGAACAGCCGCCGCAGGATGGGCAGCAGCAGCGCCTCGCCCAGATAGTCGGCGGACGCCACCCGCAGCGTGGTCACCCGGGCCGCCGCCAGCTCCTCCAGCAACGCCTCGACGGAGGTGGCCTCCGCGAAGAGCCGGGTCAGCGCGCCCAGCAGCGCCTCCCCGGCGGCGCTGGGCCGCAGGCGCCGCCCCACCCGGTCGAACAGCGTCACGCCGAAGCGCTGCTCGACGCGATGGATCTGCTGCGACACCGCGGAGGAGGTCTTGTGCAGCCGGCGGGCCGCCTCGGCCACCGCGCCCGTCTGCGCCACCACCAGCACGTCTTGCAGGGCCGGGAGCAGGGCGGCGTCCATGCCAGGAATGTTAAGCCCCGCTTAACGATGGCGGCAACCAGTTGTCACTGGACGGCGGGGGGCGACCCCGTCACATTGGGGCCATGACGACGAAGCCACGCACGTTGTTCGACAAGCTGTGGGACAGCCACCTCGTCCGGCCGCAGACCGCCGATACCCCGGCCGTGCTGTACATCGACCTGCACCTGATCCACGAGGTGACGTCGCCGCAAGCCTTCACCTGGCTGCGTGAGCGTGGCCTGACGGTGCGCCAGCCGGCCCGCACGGTGGCCACCATGGACCACTCGATCCCCACCACGCCGCGGGGCGCGGACGGCAAGTTCAAGATCCTGGACAGCCAGGCTGAAAAGCAGCTGAGCCAGCTGGAGAAGAACTGCCAGGAGTTCGGCATCGAGCTGTTCGCGCTGGGCAGCGAGGGGCAGGGCATCGTCCACGTCATCGGCCCCGAGCTGGGCCTGACCCAGCCCGGGATGACCATCGTGTGCGGCGACAGCCACACCAGCACGCACGGCGCCTTCGGCGCGCTGGCCTTCGGCATCGGCACCAGCGAGGTGTCGCACGTGCTGGCCACCCAGTGCCTGCTGCAGAACCGCCCCAAGACCATGGCCATCACCGTCGAGGGGCAGCTGCGGCCCGGCGTGACCGCCAAGGACATCATCCTGGCGGTCATCGCCCGCCTGGGCATCGGCGGCGGCACGGGCCACGTCATCGAGTACCGCGGCTCGGCCATCCGCGCCCTGTCGATGGAAGAGCGCATGACCGTCTGCAACATGTCGATCGAGGCGGGGGCGCGCGCCGGCATGGTGGCGCCCGACGACACCACCTTCCACTACCTGGCGGGCCGCCCGCGCTCCCCGCAGGGCGTCGACTGGGACGAGGCCGTGGAGGCCTGGAAGCGGCTGCCCACGGACCCCGACGCGACCTTCGATCGGGAGGAGAAGTTCGACGCCGCCAAGCTGGAGCCGATGATCACCTACGGCACCAATCCGGGCATGGGCATCGGCATCAGCGCGGCCGTTCCGGCGCCCGAGAACGCCACCATGGAGAAGGCGCTGGGCTACATGGGCCTCGAGGCGGGCAAGCCCTTGCTGGGCAAGGCCATCGACGTCGTGTTCATCGGCAGCTGCACGAACTCGCGCATCTCGGACCTGCGCCAGGCGGCGTCGGTGTTCAAGGGGCGCAAGGTGTCGAGCGGCGTGCGGGCCATGGTGGTGCCCGGCTCGCAGCGGGTGAAGAAGCAGGCCGAGGCCGAGGGGCTGGACCGCGTGTTTCTGGAGGCGGGCGCCGAGTGGCGCGAGGCGGGCTGCTCGATGTGCATCGCCATGAACGGCGACCAGCTGCGCCCCGGTCAGTACGCGGTCAGCACCAGCAACCGCAACTTCGAGGGGCGACAGGGGGCCGGGGGCCGCACGTTCCTGGCCAGCCCGCTGACCGCGGCGGCGTCGGCCGTCACGGGGCGCATCACGGACGCGCGGCAACTGGTCGGCTGAGGCAGCAAGGAGACATCGACATGGACCCCATCCGGACGTTTCAGACGAAGACGGTCGTTCTGCCCATCGAGAACGTCGACACCGATCAGATCATCCCCGCGCGCTTCCTGAAGGTGACCAGCAAGGTCGGCATCGGCGCGCACCTGTTCGCCGACTGGCGCTACGACGCCGAGGGCAAGGAGAAGCCGGACTTCATCCTGAACAAGCCCGCGGCCAAGGGCGCCGCCGTGCTGGTGGCGGGGGACAACTTCGGCTGCGGCTCGTCGCGCGAACACGCGCCCTGGGCGCTGTACGACTACGGCTTCCGCGCCATCGTCAGCACCTCGATCGCCGACATCTTCAAGAGCAACTCGCTGAAGAACGGCCTGTTGCCCATCGTGGTCGACAAGGCCACCCACGCCAAGCTGCTGGCGGCGCCGGGCATGGACGTCACCGTCTCGCTGGAGAAGCAGACGCTGACGCTGTCCGACGGCACGGCCGTGAAGTTCGACATCGATCCCTTCGCGCGTTACTGCCTGATGAACGGGCAGGACGAGCTGGACTTCCTGCTGGCGCAGAAGGAAGAGATCGCCCGGTTCGAGGCGACGCCCCGCTGATCAGGCGGCGGTCACGTCGCCCACCAGCAGCGCGAACGGCACCGTCGCCAGCAGCTGCGACAGCGCCAGGCTGCCGTCGCGGACCGCGATGCTGCGGCCGGAGATCACGTCGGTCCAGGTGGTGACCGGCAGCTCCGGCGGCAGCGTCAGCGCGGTGTCTCTCCAGACCTCCGCCCCGCCGCCATCGATCAGCTCGGGCAGCTGGGCGAAGTAGCGGGCCGCCACCGCGATGGCGGCGCGGCCCTGCCAGCGACGGGCGAATGCCACCACGTTCTCCTTGCGGGGACCCTCGGGGGCGACGGCCAGGTAGGCGCCCCGCGTGAACAGGTCACCTTCGCGGCGGCGGCAGTCCAGCAGCAACGCCGTCAGCCACAGCTTGCTGCGCCCATCGGTGTCGCCCGCCCGCAGAGCGTCCAGGAGGGCCGCGTCGGCCGACTTCTCTCGGCCGCGCAGCAGGGCGATGCGGGCCTTGAAGTCGACGGCGCGGCGATTGTCCGGGTCGACCATGTCCAGGGTCCACAGCTCGGTCCCCTGGAAGAAGTCGGGGATGCCGGGCGCCGTGATCTTCAGCGCCACCTGGCTGAGCGAGGCCAGCGTGGCCGCGGGCTGGATCCGCGCCACGAAGGCCGCCAGCGCGGGGTAGACGGGGCCGGACGGATCCAGCACGCCGGCCACGAACTTCGTCATGGCGTCCTCGTAGGCCTGGTTCACGGAGGTCCAGCTGGAGTTTCGCTTGCCTTCGCGCAACGCCTTCTGGATCGCCGCCTGCACCCGGGGCACGAAGGCCTCCAGCGCCGCCGCGTCCAGCTTGCCGTAGGGCAACGCCCCCACCACCGTCTGGTACAGGTAGTACTCGTCGTCGGCGTCGGGCGCCGGCTGGTCGTCGACCCTGGTCTTCAGCCGCGCCGCTGCCTCCCGCCAGGCCGCCACGGCGGCTGCCCACTCGTCGGGGATCTCGCTGAGGACGTCCAGCCGGATGCGCGCGTCCTCACCCCGCTTGGTGTCGTGGGTGCTGGTGGCCGACAGGCCGCCCGGCCGCTCGCGCGCCCGCTCCTCCATCAGGCGGTGGAATTCGGCGACGGTGATCCCGAAGCGGTCGGGATCGCCGCCCACCTCGTCGAGGGACAGCAGGGGGAAGTACCGGTAGAAGGACGTGTCCTCCAGGCCCTTGGCCATCACCGGCCCCGTCAGCTGCTGGAAGCGCAGCACGAAGTCGCGGCGGGCGGCCCGGTCCGACTCGCTGAGCCCGTCCGGATCCTTCATCAGCAGCACCTCGGCCAGGAAGTCGAACGCCGAGGGATCGATGGTGGGATTGCGGCGCCGGGCCCGCAGCAGCGCCTCGCGGATGTACTGCAGCTCCTGCGGCGCCACCTCGCTGTCGCCGGCGGCGATGTACGTCCGGTACACGGGGAAGCAGGCGATGGTGTCGGCCAGGACCTGCTGCAGGGTGCCGGCGGTGAAGTCGCGGGACCAGCGGTGCTGCTCGGAGATGCGATCGAGGCGCCGGGCCAGCACCGACAGCTCGCTGGACATGGACGCGCTCAGCACCAGCCGCTTCGCCTCGTACACGATGTCGGCCAGCGGGCCGCCGACGGTGCGCAGGCCGTCGTACAGGCTGCGTAGCGCCCGCTCGCCCGAGCGGGCCACGAACAGCGCGTTCACGATGTTGAGGAACTCGTAGCCGGTGGTCCCCTCGGTGGCCCAGGCCCGGGGCAGGCGCTCGTCTCGCCCCAGGATCTTCTCGACGACGACGTAGGCGCCGCCGGTCTTCTCGCGCAGCTCGTCGAGGTAGCGCCGCGGCTCGCGCAGCCCGTCCACGTGATCGACGCGCAGGCCGGTGACCCAGCCCCGGCGCAGCAGCTCGAGCGGCTTCTGATGCACCGCCGCCAGCACCTCGGGCTCCTCGATGCGGATGGCCGCCAGATCGTTGATCTCGAAGAAGCGACGGTAGTTGATCTGCTCGGCGGCGACGCGCCAGAAGCTGAGCCGGTACGCCTGGACCGCCAGCAGGGCTTCCAGCCGGTCGAAGCTGCGGGGCTGGCCCTTGGTGCCGTTCATGTCGCGCAGCTCGTCGTCCAGGGCGGCGCGCACCGACGGCTCCTGGGCCAACAGGGCGCGCAGCCGCGCCTTCAGCGTCTCCTTGTCACGCTGCCGGCGGGCCACGTCGTCGGCGCCGGTGGCCTCGCGCGAGGGCAGCGACTCCGCGAGCGCGATCAGGTCGCTCAGGGCCCGCCGGGCATCGGTGTCCCGGGACGGCTGTTGCCCCAGCCGCTCCAGGGCCCCGCGCAAGATCAGGGGGTACGTCCCCGGGCCGATGGGGAAGCGTCGCTGGTAGTACTCGACCAGGAAGGCGCCGCTGGCCTCCCGCACCTGCAGCTCTCCCGCCTCCAGCACCTTGCCGTACTGGTCCCCCAGGATGGGAAGCAGCACCTTGTCGCGCAGCTCGGTCTTGGGGGGGCGCCAGTCCACGTCGAAGTAGCGGGCGAACGGCGAGCTGGGGCCGTTCTCGAGCACGTCGTTCCACCAGACGTTGTCGTTGCTGCTGATGCACATGTGGTTGGGCACCACGTCCATCACCAACCCCATGCCGTGGCTGGCCAGCGCCTCGTGCAGGCGGCCCAGGTCCTCCTCGTCGCCGATCTCGGGGTTCAGCGTGGTCGGATCGACCACGTCGTAGCCGTGGACGCTGCCCGGGCGCGCCTTCAGGAACGGCGCCGCGTACAGATCGGTGATTCCCAGCTGATGCCAGTAATCGACCAGCTCGGTGGCCTGGCGGAACGTGAAGTCCTTCGTGAGCTGCACGCGATAGGTAGCGACAGGGATCCGCCTGGCTTCTTCCATGTCCGGGCCAACGTAAGAAAGATCCCCGCGTCAGCAAGGCACGAACCGCCGCGTCGTGCCTCCCCGGGACCCCCTCCCCGGGGGCGGCGGAGGGCGGGGACGCCCGATAGGGACAACCGTCTGTTGATCTGGGCGGTCCCGGCTATATCCTTGATTCATCGGCCGTAACGGCCGCTTCCACGGAGGCATCCCGCATGGAGCGTTTTCGAGAGGGCATCGAGGTCGCTAACGGGGACACGGACCCCACCACCGAAATCCTTCGCTTGAAAGCGCGCCACGGGGAGATAAAGAAGCGGCTCGAGGAGCTGGAACGCCACCTGTCGTTGACCAGCGACGAGCAAGTGGAGCGGGCCCGGCTGAAGAAGGAGAAGCTGTGGAGCAAGGACCGCATCGCGGTCCTCACCCAGCTGGTCGCCGCGGCCTGAGGGCCGGGATGACGCCGCCCGCCCGGGCGGTCATGCTTCACGGATCATGGCGAACCTCGATCCGGCGGTCATCGAACGCCTGCGCCAGTCGGGCATCCGCATCGATCGGGAGGGTGAATTCCAGCACGAAGGCGCCCCCGTGCGGCACGAGGGGCTACGCCAGGCGCTGTTCCGCTGGCTGGCTCGGCTGCCCGACGGACGGGTGGTGCTGCGCCTGGACGAGCGCCGCTTCGCCTACGTGGACGTCGACGACACGCCGCTGGTGGCGCGCGGCGCGCGGGTCGACGGCGACCGCGTGCTGCTGACGCTGTCCGATGGGGCCGAGGAGGTCCTGGCGCCCGAGACGCTGACCATCGACGGCGCGGGCGTCATGCGCTGCACGGTCCGCGGGGGAAAGCTGGAGGCGCGCCTGTCGACCGCCGCCGCCGCTGCCCTGGCCGACGCGATAGACGATGGCGAGAAGCCGCCGGCGCTGCTGCTGGGGGGGCGTCGCCATCCCCTGCGGCCGCGCGCCTGATCAGCCCGGACCTTCCGCCGCCAGCGCCGGCAGCGCCACCAGGAACCGGGCCCCGCCGAACGGCGGGGGCGCCTCGGTGACGCTGACGTCGCCTCCGTGATCGATCACGATCTTCCGGACGATGGCCAGGCCCAGGCCGGTGCCGCTCTCCTTCGTGGTGAAATACGGATCGAAGACCCGATGGCGGGCGCCGGGGGCCACGCCCGGGCCGTTGTCGTCGACGTAGATCGCCGCCGTGTCGCTGCCCGCCTCGACGGTGATGCCCAGACGGACGGCGGGCACGCGACCGGCGCCCTCGGCGGCCTGCACGGCGTTCTCGACCAGGTTCGTCAGCACCCGGCGCAGCAGCATCTTGTCGCACAGCGCCCGCACGGCGCCCGCCGCCCGGTCGACGTGAATGCGCCCGCCCCACTCGGGGTGGGCCCGCACGAAGTCGTCGACCAGCGCGCCCAGATCGACCGGACTGGGCTCGACCTTGGGCAGCTTCGCGAACGCCGAGAAGTCGTCGACCAGGCGCCGGATCGAGCCGATCTCCTCGTCCAGCACGTCGCCCGCGGTGTCCAGGCGCCGCTGGTAGGCGGGATCCCCGCCCCGGTACTGGGAGCGCAGCTCCTGCACGGCCAGCTGGATGGGGGTCAGGGGGTTCTTGATCTCGTGCGCCAGCCGGCGGGCCACCTCCTGCCAGGCCGACACCTTCTGCAGGTACTCCAGGCGCGAGCGCGCGTCGTCCAGCTCGGCCACCATGCGATCGAAGGCGCGCGCCAGATCGTCCAGCTCATCGCGGCCGGTGGGGGCCACCCGCACGGACAGGTCCCCCTGTGCCACGCGTGAGGCGGCGGCGCGCAGGTTCGCCACGCGCCGGGTGGCCCGGCGGGCCACGAACAGGCCGATGCCCATGGCGATGACCAGCACGATGGCGATCTCCAGCGCGACGCCGCGGAAGACGCCAGGCAACAGCAGCGGCAGCAGGCGGTCCAGCTCGTGCTCTTGATCGACGGCCTGCCGCAGCGACAGGAAGTCGGCGTAGACCTGGCGATCGATGCCGAAGGTCAGCTCCAGCATGCGCGGCGCCCCCGGCCGCGAGCCCGGCAGCTCGACCAGGTTGGGCGGGGCCTCCCGGGCGCGGCTGGCCTCCTCGGCCGGCATGGCCCACTCGTCGACCACCTTCTCGCCCTCCAGGATGCGGGCGCGCAGCAGCTCGGGCAGGTCGGAAAGATCGGCGGCGTGGGCCACGCCGCGGGCGGCGATCTCGTCGGCCCGCACGCGGAAGCCTTCCTTCGCCTGCGTGAACGTGGTGCGATAGATCTCCAGGGCCTCGCCCAGCGAGTTGCGCACCTCTTGCTGGTGGCGCGTGTTGATCTCGGAGACGGCGGTCAGCGTGCGCGAGAGCAGCACGCCCGAGGCCAGCATGGGCAGCGTGGCGACGATGATGACGGCGGCCAGGATCTTCCATTCGAAGCGGCCGGGCAGGCTGAAACGGCGGGCGGGGGGCGGGGGCTCCGCCTGGGGGCGGGGACGAACCGTCGAGTCGTCCGGCCCGATCTCCCGAGGATCGCGGGGCATCGTGGGATCGGTCATCGCGAAGGCGCCTCGAAGGGTGGGGAGACGAAGCGGATCTGACGCTCGCTGTCCTCGATCTGAGGGTTCACGAACACGGTGACGAAGTTTCCGAAGAAGCTGTCTCCGCCGCCCGAGCCGGGGCGCCGCTGGGTCCCCGCCGGCTGGCGCAGCCACTGGCGGACCTCGCCCATCAGCTCGGGCGACAGCGGGTTCAGATCGCCGCGCACGGCCAGCGTGTAACGCTCGCCGCGCTGCAGAGGCTGGGGCAGCTCGACCGGGAACTGCACCAGCGCGGTGGCGGCCCACAGCGCCTGATCGGCGGTCTTCACGTCGAAGGCGCGGTCGGTGCCCGGCCCCCGCGTGGTCCGCACCCGGAACTTCTCGTCCCAGATGTCGTAGACGATCTCGACGCGCTGGAAGGCCACCGCCACCGGCTCGGGATCGTCCCCGCGCAGCAGCTGCACGCGGATCAGCACCCGCGTGGCGAAGCCGGACGTCAGACGGTCACGCGCGGCCGGCGAGAACAGGTCCTGCAGACCGACGGAGACCTGCACCACCCGATCGCCGAAGGCGAGGCCCATCTTTCGCTCGGGCGGCGCGGCGGCGCGCGCGGTGCCCGACGCCAGCGCCAGCAGCAGCGCCAGCGGAGCCGCGCCCCGCGCCCATCGCCGGACCAGACCGGGAGGCATCAGAACGGCACGCGCCCCAGGGCATTGGCGACCGACGCCGTGAAGACGCCGATCATCGTGTCCAGGCGGACCCCGATGTCGCCAGTCAAGTCGAACGGGTACGCGGCCAGCCCCGATCGCGAGGGATCGCGAAACGCGCCCGAGCTGCCCATGACGAATCCGCCCACGGCGATGAAGGCGTCGCCGCTGTACACCAGGCGGTGCCGCCGCCACAGCGGCACCGAGTATTCGAACAGCAGGCGGCCGGCGAAGTTGTCGTAGCGGTGGTCGGAGATGGCGGTGCCCAGCAGGTTCGGCGACGGCTGGGTCGAGAAGTTCAGCCCCAGCGCCCGCGGGGGCAGCAACAGGTTCATGTCGCCGACGAAGAAGCGATCGAACAGGGGGGCCCGCCCGAACAGCGCGCCGCCGAACAGGTGGATCCCGAACGAGTGCCCCCAGCGGTTGGGCATGTAGGACGAGCCCTGAAACACCAGCTTGGCGAACTGATAGTCCGAGCCGAGGTGATTGAACGCGCCCTCCGCCGACAGCGCGGCGTGGATGCCGGCGTGGGGCACCAGCGGGTCCGAGCGCGTGTCGAAGTCCAGGGTGCCCGTCACCGTGCCCACGCGCGAGAACCCCGGCAGCAAGCCGAAGTCCAGCACCGTCACCTGACCGTCGTCGCGGGTGCGCAGGCGTTCGGCGGGCCAGTTGGCCGAGATCCCCTCCTCGCGGAAGTCGACGAAGAACCGCGCCGACGAGGTGAGCGCGCGCCCCATGCCCACCACGCCGCCCACGCGACGGATGCCCATGGCCACGAAGCGCGAGGGATCGGCGATGTTGTCAGGCCCGGACACGCGGAAGAACTCGTCGCCATCGGTGAAGATGCCGGTCCCGCTGAGCAGGAGGCCCGTGCCCAGCAGGGGCGGCACCTGCGCCCGGATGCGCGCGCCGAATTCCCGCCGCGCCCCGGCGACGTCGGGGCGCATGGCGGCGACGAACCCGCCCCCCAGGGAGATCCCGCGCCCGGCCAGGTTGTTCTCCGCGACGTCGACGCCGCCCCAGAATGGCGTGGCGTCGCTGGTGCCCAGGTACAGCGCGTTCAGGATGATGGTGCCGCGCTCCTCGACGTCGACGATCAGGATGGCGCCGCCGCGCCGGGAGCCCTTCTGCACGGCCAGGTGCACGTCCAGGAAGAACCCCAGGGACAGCAGATGAATGCGCGCCGCCTCGACGCGTCCGTCCGAGGCCGTCAGGACGTCCCCCGGATGGATGCCCACCTCGCCCAGGATCAGCGCCGCCGCCGTCTTCCGGTTCCCCCGCACCACCACCTGCTCGATGGTGTACCGCGGCCCGAAATCGGGGTTTCCGAACGGCACCGGAGTCTCTTCCGTCCCCGCCGCCTGGTCATCGTCTTCGGCCGCCGGGGCGTCCCCCTGGTCGTGAGCCGCCTCGGCGTCCGGCTGCTTGTCCGGCGCCGGGGCGGCCGTGGCCGGCGCGGCGTCAGGTCCGGCGGCCTTTCCGGGCGAGGCCTCGGCCGTCCCGGCGCCCTGCGCACCCGCTGGCCGTGCCATCAGCGCGGTGACCAGAGTCACCGCCACCAAGCCGGTCCAAATCTTCATCCCCGTGACTATACCGACTCACCCCCGCGCGCCCACGATCCGCCCCGCTGGTCGTCCGCTGTGCTGGGGACGGACGGCCCGGACCCTCACCCCCACCGTCTGCGGCAAGCGGGAGAGGCGGACCGACTTCGGAGCCGGCTGGTTCTTCGCCGCCCGGCTCGGTTCTTCGGCAGGCTGGTCAGTTCAGCTCGCTGCGCCCGACTGTCCGTGGCGGGGCGATGGCCAGCTGGCGGATGCGGCTGCGGATCTCCTCGTCGGGACTCAGCACCTGCATGCGGGCCAGCACCCCCAGCAGCCGATCGCGGTCCCCCGTCCGCTCGTAGATCGCTCGCAGGTTGTTGAGCAGCCGCATCAACACGTGCCCTTTGCTGGCGGGATCCAGCAGCCCGGGATCGACGGGACCGGAGGCCCCCGTCGCCCGCTCGTGCAGCTCGGCGATCTGCGAATCGTCCAGCAGCCGCCCGTCGAAGGGATCGATGAACATCACGTCGTCACCCTCCTGCACGCGCACCAGGAAGTGCCCGGGGAACGACACCCCCCGTGCGTCGATGTCGACGCGGCGGCAGGTCTCCGTCAGCACCAGGGCCAGGCTGATGGGGATGCCGGTGCGGCGGTCGAGCACCTCGTTCAGGAAGCTGTTGCGCGGATCGTAGTAATCGCGCGTGTTGCCATGAAAGCCGATCTCCTCGTACAGGTAGCGAACGACGGTCTCCAGCGGAGGGCGATGACCGGCGGCGGCGATGCGGGCGGCGGCGCCCGCGCCCAGGCGATCCAGCTCCTCCACGTAACGCCCGACGTCCAGCCCCGGATACTCCGGCTCCGCGATCAGCAGCGCCGCGCGCGCGAGATCGAGGTCCGCCTCCGGTCGCGACACCAGATGAGAGAAGAGGCTGATCTCGGCGAAGTCCATTCGCGCCGACCATAGCGCGCGCGACCTCGTCCGCAAGTCCCTCCGCGGCGCGCCGCCGGTCGCGCCCTCGTGGCCGTGGGGGCGCGCCATCGGCATGCCGGCGAGACCGGCCGTGGCGCGGCCGGAGCACCCGCGAGAGGCTCAGGCCGTGGGCTCGCCGTAGGCGAGGGGCTCCTCCGCTGCCGCGGCTCCCGCCTCGCCGCGCAAGACGGCCAGGAAGGCATCGCCATACTGGGCCAGCTTCTTCGGACCGACGCCGGAGATCGACAGCACCGCGGCCTCCGTCTTCGGGCGCATGGCGGCCATGGCCAGCAACACCGCGTCGCTGAACACCATGTAGGCGGGGATGCCTCGCTCGGTGGCCAGCCGGCGGCGCAGATCGCGCAGCCGCCCGAACAGCTCGCCCGCCTCGTCCGCCTCGGCGGCCAGGGGCGCGCGCTGCGCCGCGCGGTCGAACTGGGGCGGCAGGTTGGGCCGCTGGCGCTTGCCGCGCCGGCCGGTCTCGGTGGCGCACGCTGCCAGCAGGTCATCCCCCGTGCACACGTCGCACGAGCCGCCGCAGGCGCCCATCGCTTCGCCCAGGTAGCTGGTCACCGCCTGATGCCGGCAACGGCCGCTGTTGTCGGCCATCCGGAACATCTCGCGGACCTGATCGCGCTGGCGCTCCTGCACGTCCTCCGACCCGTCGCTCTCGAACCGGTCGTAGCTGGCCACGTCGGCCCAGGAATAGAACAGGATGCACTCGCTGGGCAGCCCGTCACGTCCGGCGCGCCCCACCTCCTGGTAGTAGCTCTCGATCGAGCGGGGCATGTCGCGGTGGATCACGTAGCGAATGTCCGGCTTGTCGATGCCCATCCCGAACGCCACCGTCGCCACCACGACGTCGACGTCGTCGCGCCGGAAGGCGTCCTGCACGCGATTGCGCTCCTCGGGGGGCATGCCCGCGTGATAGGCGGCGGCGTGAATCCCCTCGTCGCGCAGGAACGCCGCGGTCCCCTCGGTGCCCTTGCGCGACAGGCAATAGATGATGCCGCTCTTGTTGGGGCGGGCCCGGATGAAGCGCAGGATCGCGCCCCGGACACCGCCCGTGGCGCGCTGGCCCTCGCCGTCGCCGCCCTTCTTGTAGGCGGCCAGCGTCAGGTTGCGCCGGAAGAAGCTGCCCCGGTACTCGGCGGGCGCCGACATCGCCAGCTGGCTGACGATGTCGCTCATCACCTCGCGCGTGGCGGTGGCGGTCAGCGCCAGCACCGGCGCGCCCCCGAAGCGGCGCTTGATGCCGGCCAGGTTGCGGTAGGCGGGGCGGAAGTCGTGGCCCCACTGGCTGATGCAATGGGCCTCGTCGACGGCGATCAGCGACAGCCTGGTGCGCGCCAGCGCCGACCCGACGCTGGCCTCCAGGCCTTCCGGGGCCGCGTAGATCAGCTCGTAGGCGCCGGACCACAGGCCCTGCAGGCGCTCGCGGCGCTCCTCGGGCGACAGGCTGCTGTTCAGGTAGGTGGCGCGCAGCCCCACCTCGCCCATGGCGTCGACCTGATCCTTCATCAGCGCGATCAACGGCGACACCACCAGAGTGGTCCCGCCCAGCAGCCGGGCCGGGATCTGGTAGGTCAGCGACTTGCCGGCGCCCGTGGGCATGACGCCGATGCAGTCGCGGCCCGCCAGCACCGCCGAGATGATCTCCTCCTGGCCGGGCCGGAACTGGTCGTAGCCGAAGATGGCCTTCAGCGCCTCGCGCGCGGCGCCGGGCGGGAACGCCGGCCGCGCGCCGGCCTGGCCCGGCTCGCCGGCCGCACCGCCCTGCTGCGCCTTCAGGGCCTGGGCGATCTGCTTCAGCGCGGCCGTGCTGTCCGGCTGGAAGGCGTCCGGCGTCAGGCGCCACTGGGCCCGCAGCCGGTCCAGCGCCGCAGCGGTCGTGGCCCGCACCCGGGGATCCTGCAGGCCGCCCGCGTCCAGGGCGGCGCGCAGCGCTTGTACTTCCTGAGCTATGGCCTGTCCGGTCACGTCTTCGTTGTCGTCCACCGTCGATGGGCGGTTGCCCGCTGGCGGTGTCGCCAGGATACGGGCCCCCGACCGACCGCGAAAGGGCACATCGCACGGAACCTCGCCCCGATTGGCGCGGAAGCCCAGCGTTCAAGCGCGCGCGCCATTCCGCCGATCCTCCGCCAGGCGGGGACCGTGGTCTATGATCGCGCGCGGACGTCCACCCCGGCGGAAGGAGCCCGTCATGAGCCCCGACAGCGAATCGAGCACGTGGCGATGGGGAGCGCGCCGCCTGGTCCTGGCGCTGGGAACGGCGGCGATCGCGGCCTGCGATGGCGGCGCCGCCGGCGGCAGCGGTGGCGCGGGTGCACCAGGCGGTAACAGCGCTGGGGGCACGGGCGGCGTGTCTGCCAGCGGCGGTCACGTGCCGGCGGGCGGCGTCTCCGGCAGCGGCGGCAAGGGGGCGGGGGGCGCGCCTGGCAGCGGCGGCGCCGCGCCGGGGGGCAGCTCGGGCAGCGGCAGCGTCGCCGGGACGGGACCGGTGCTGGCGGGCTGTCCCCTGTTCCCCGCCAACCACATCTTCAACACGCCCATCGACGCTCTTCCCGTCGATCCGCACTCATCGAACTACCTGACGACGATCGGCACCCACAACCTGCACCTGGACATGGGTCAGTCGACCAACATCGCCAGCGCCGACACGTACTACGGCATCCCTTACAACGTCGTCCATGGCGCCACCCAGGCGTGGGGACCGGTGTACTTCCGGTCGGCCGATCCGGACGTCAGCTGGGATCCCCGGCCAGAATCCGACTGCGTGGACATGTCCTCCGGCGCCGCGCACACGCAGGTCAGCCCCTGCACCGCCGCGGCCGCCCCGCTCCCCGTGTTCCCTGTCCCGGCGATGCCGCTGGTGGAGGGGGGCATCGACACCGATCCGTCGCAGCCCTACGGGGATCACCACATCCTGTTGCTGGACGCGGACAGCTGCGGGCTGTTCGAGCTGTATCACGCCTATCCGCACGCGGGCGGCGGCTGGGACATCTACGGGTCGGCGATGTTCGACCTGCGCTCGACCAGGCTGCGCCCGGACGGCTGGACCTCGGCCGATGCGGCCGGGTTCCCCATCCTGCCGCTGCTGCTGCGCGCCGACGAGGCGAGCGCCGGACAGATCGACCACGCCCTGCGCTTCACCATCCAGTCCAGCAAGATCCGCAACGCGCCCATCTGGCCGGCGCGGCACTACACGACGAACGGCACCGCGTCGACCAGCCTGCCACCCATGGGCCAGCTGTTCCGGCTGAAGGCCAGCTATCAGATCCCGTCCAGCTACAACGTGCAGGCGCGCGCCATCCTGCAGGCGATGAAGACGTACGGCATGTACATCGCCGACGGCGGCTCGGACATGTACGTGACGGGCGAGCCCAGCGCCGCCTGGATGGACGACACCTTCTCGCAGGTGCAGTCCGTCGGCTCCGGCCAGTTCGAGGCGGTCGACGTCACCGGCATCATGGCCCGCGCCGGGTTCAATCCCGACGACGCCGCCGTCCCGCCGCCGTAGGGCTAGATGCCCGCGCCGTCGGAGTAGTTGATGTTGCAGTACTGCGGGGCCTCGTCGGTCAGCACCCGCAGGTGCCGCCATCGCCCGGCGCGCTCGTCCTCGCCGGGCTGGACGGGGGTGGTGCAGGGATAGCAGCCGATGCTGGGATAGCCCTGCTCGTGCAGCGGGTGAATGGGCAGGTCGTTCTTGGCGATGTACGCCTGAACATCCTCGGTGGTCCAGTCGAAGATCGGCGAGAGCTGGTACCCGCCCGTCCGGCGGTCCGGACCCAGCGCCTTGATGTTGGCGCGCTTGCCCCCCTCGGCGCGGCGCAGCCCGTTCACCAGCACGGGCGCCTGCTTGGTGTGCAGGTGGGCCAGCAGGGGCTCCTCCTTGCGCATGCGGCAGCACTCGGGCTGGCCGGCGACGCTGTTGAACAGCTTGGTTCCGTACTCCGTCTCCTGCTGCTCGACGGTCGTGGCGGGGTACAGCGTGACCAGGTTCAGGCGGTAGCGGCGCATGTACTCGTCGCGCATGCGCAGCGTCTCGAAGAAGTGGTAGCCCGTGTCGACGAACAGCACCTCGTTGGCCAGGCCCAGGTCGTAGAACATGTGCATCAGGACCACGGCCGTCTTCTGCATGCTGGACAGCAGGATGACGCGGTCGCCGAACTGCTCCACCGCCCAGCGGATGCGCTCTCGCGCGGTCAGCGACAGCAGGCGGGCGTTCGCCTGGGTCAGGTCCAGCGGCGCTTCGCCGACGGCAGGGGGCAACAGGACTGGATTGGTTTCAGGCACGTTCGCTACGGACAGCACATTGTCTATTATAAGAGACGAATCCTCGTCGTCAAAGGGGGTCTACCCGAGGCAACGGGCGGTGGCAATCCGAACCTGGTCCGCGCCCGGCGCCGGGCGGGGCGCTCAGCCGCGGCTCGGTTGCCGGACGGCCGCGGACATGCTGCCCCGGAACAGCTTGTCGCAGTAGTAACGCAGCTCGGCGATGCTGTCGTGGATGTCCGCCAGCGCGCGGTGGTTCGATGGGGGCTTCTCCATCACCAGCGCCGGCGCCCAGGCCTCGGCCAGGACCTTGATGGTGGCCACGTCGACCTGCCGGTAGTGCAGGTATTGCTCGATGCGAGGCATGTGGCGGCTCAGGAAGCGCCAGTCGTGGTGGACGTTGTTGCCCGCCAGAAACGCCGCGCCCGGCAGGCAATGCTCGACGATCACGGCCAGGGCCTGCCGCTCCGCCTCGCGCAGGCTGGTGGTCGACGCCAGCACGTCCTCGATCAGGCCGTTCGCCGAGTGCATGCGATGCACGACCTTGCTCATGCGCTGCACGGTCTCCTCGGCGTGGTGCACGACGCGGGTGAACTCGGCCAGGGGTTTCAGGTCCACGCCGGTCACCACGACGGCGATCTCCAGGATCTGATCGACGTCGGGGTTCAGGCCCGTCATCTCCAGATCGATCCAGACGAAGCGAATGTCCTCTTCGGGAGAGTCCAGGTCCACGATGCCAAGAAGGGTAGCGCAGAAGGGTGTCGCATCCACGTCGGCTCGCCTCTTTCCAGGTGGGCTGGGCTGGGCCACAGCGCGAAACCAGGCTGACATCAGCCCCGTCGCGTCGTGACCGGTCCGAGGGCACCCCGTCTTGACCGCCTTGGAAGGCCACGCCTATTGTCGCGACGCCGATGCGAAAAGCGATGGACAGGGCGCGGACGCCTGCGTTCGTGTGGCTGACGGGGACGCTGCTGGCGCTGCTGCTGAGCGTGCCGGGGGTCGCCTCCGCCGCCGTCTACAGCTACGTTGCCTGGTCGGCGGCCGACGTGGCGAAGGGGACTGCCTCGGGGCTGATCACGTTGCCCGACCAGTCGACGGTGCGGGTCTCGTTCGCCGCCATCACCGCCACGGGCGCGCCGGGCACCCTGTACGGCGCGCAGATCAACGGCCAGGGCACGAACTACTGGATCCCCTCGACGCCTTACATCAGCAGCGAGGTCGAGAACGCGCCGCCCGATCCGGACATCTTGCGTCTGTCGGGTGGCGACAACGAGACCTACACCGTCACGCTGTCGGAGCCGATCAAGGACCCGATCATGGCGATCGTCAGCCTGGGGCAAGTCTCGGCGACCATCACGTACAACTTCGACGCCCCTTTCACCATCGTCAGCCAGGGCGTGGGGTACTACGGTGGCGGCGCCACCGCGCTGGTGCAGCTTCCCGACAACGTGCTGCAGGGCTCGGAGGGGCACGGCACCATCCAGTTCCTGGGGACGTTCTCCACCTTCTCGTGGACGGTGCCGAAGCCCGAGGCGTGGCACGGCTTCACGTTCGGCATCCGCACGACCGAACGCCTGGAGCCGACGCCCGACGGTGGCGCAGGCGGCCAGGGCGGGCAAGGCGGCGGCACCGGAGGCGCCGTGGCGACCGGGGGACGCGCCGGTACGGGGGGTGTGGGCGGCTTCGGTGGATATGGCGGCTCCACGTCACGTGGCGGAGCAGGGGGCGCCGGGAACGGCGGGGCTGGCACCGGGGGAAGCGCCGGGAGCCCTGGCAACGGCGGCAGCGCCGGCGCGCCCTCCAGGACCGGGAACGGTGGCGGCGGCGCGCCAGGTCTCGGTGGTCGGGGTGGGTCGGCCGGCCGCGGTGAGCCTGCGGTCGCAGGCCTGGTGGGCGGCAGGTTCGGGACGAATCCCGGCGGCAATCCGTCGGGCGCGGCCGGGGGCCAGGGGCAGGCCGGGGGGGCCGGAGGGAGCGCCTCGGGCGGCGCCGCCGGCGCAGGCGCCACGCCCATCGCCTCCGGGGGCGGCTGCAGCTGCGGCGTGGGTAGCGAAGAAGCAGGCGCAGGACTGGGCGGCGCCGCGCTGACGCTCGCTCTCGCGACGTTGTTTCGCTCGCGGCGGGGCCGTCGCCCGGCATAGCATCGCGCGGCGATGTTCTTCGATCCTCAGCCGGTGCCCGCAGGCGGACTGCACGCCGCCGCCACCGAGCGGAATCGCGAGCCGATCCTGGAGGTGCTGCGCCGGGTCCTGCCCGCGGAGGGGCTGGTCCTGGAGATCGCCAGCGGCACCGGCCAGCACGCCGCCTACTTCGCGGCGGCGTTGCCGGGGCTGCGCTGGCAACCGTCGGATCCGGTGCCCGCGCACCGGGACAGCGTCGCCGCCTGGGCCGCGGCGGGCGGCCTCACGAACGTGCTGCCGGCCGTGGCGCTGGACGTGGAGCGGTGGCCCTGGCCGGTGCCGCGCGCTGACGCCGTCGTCTGCATCAACATGATCCACATCGCGCCCTGGTCGGCGGCGCAGGCGCTGTTCGCGGGCGCCGGGCGCGTGCTGTCGCCGGCCGGCGTGCTGTTTCTGTACGGTCCTTTCAAGCGCGACGGTGGCCACACGTCGGACAGCAACGCGCGCTTCGACGAGCGCTTGCGCGCCGAGGATCCGCGCTGGGGCGTGCGCGATCTTTCCGACGTCACCGCGCTGGCGCACGAAGCGGGCTTCGGCGATCCCGAGATCGTCCCCATGCCCGCGAACAACCTGTCGCTGATCTTCCGGCGCCCCTGAGGGGCGTCCGGCGCGGGCCTCACGAGCTGGCCGACGTGTAGAACCCGAGCGCCCGCTTCCAGACGAAGCGCGCCACCGAGGCGAAGGCCAATCCGCCCGCCAGCGCCGCCAGCGCCGTCGCGGGGCGCAGGCGGCCCAGCAGGGCCATGGCCGGATAGCTGGTCATCAGCGCCAGCGGGAACAGGAACGTGAACGCGAACCACAGCACGCCCCGGAACACGGCGATGGGCCAGCGCCCGGCGTCGAACAGCGAGCCGAACAGGTAGCTGAGGTTGTCGACCTTCACCACCCAGAAGGCCGCGCTGACGATCAGGATCCACAGCGCGTACAGCACCAGCACGCCCACGGAAAGAAGCGCGGCCGCCAGCAGCACGGTCTGCGGCGCGGGCGGATGGCCCAGGCGATGGAAGGCGTAGACGAAGACGCCGGCCGCGCCCACCACGTCCATCACGCGCCAGGGCTCGACGCGGGCGGTGGACACCAGGAACTGCGCGTCCACCGGCTTCAGCAGCAGGAAGTCCAGCGTCCCCTTGCGGACGTGCTCGACGACGCTGGTCAGGCTGGGGCTGATGGCGCCCTCCAGCACGCCCTTCATCAGGGAGAAGCAACCCACCACCACCAGCGCTTCGGGGAAGTTCCAGCCGCGCACGGTGGCCCGCTGCTGGAACACGCTGACCAGCGGCACCAGCGTCACGCCCAGCCACATCAGCGACATCGCGCCGCGCAGGATGAAGTCCGACCGGTACTGCATCGCCGTCACCGTCGACATGCGAAGCTGGGTGGCCAGCAGGCGCGCGTAGCGGACCAGCACGTTCATGAAGTCCGCAGTCTAGCGCGCGCGGCGGCGCGGCTTGCGCACGGCGCGCACGCGGCCGGCCTTTCCCCCGCCGGCGAAGAAGACGTCGCGGCCGTCGGATTCCAGGCCGCTGACCATGGTGCCGGCCGGCATGGTCAGCCGCGCCAGCACCTCGCCCGTCCCCGGGTCGACCTGGCGAATGTCCGAGGCGTCGTCCTCCCAGGTGCCATGCCACAGCTCGCCGTCCACCCAGCTGACACCCGTGACGAAGCGGTTCGACTCGATGGTGCGCAGGATGGCCCCGCTCTCGGGATCGATCTGATGGATCTTGCGGTCCCGGTGCTGCCCCACCCACAGCGTCCCCTCGGCCCAGGCCAGCCCCGAGTCCTGGCCGGCGCCGGGGGCGGGGATCGTCGCCAGGATGCGCCCGCTGGCAGGATCGATCTTGTGAATGCTGCCCGAGGCGATCTGGAACAGGTGCTTGCCGTCGTAGGCGGTGCCGGCGCTGCAGGCGACGTCCAGCCCGGGGCCTTCATCACCGGTATTCGGGTCGAACGCGCGCAGCCTGTCGCCGCCCGCGAACCAGACGCGACGGCCGTCGTAGGTCACGCCGGCGACATGCGGCTCGCCCGGGAACGGGCCGTACTCGCGCAGGATCTCGGCGGCCTCGGACCGGTCCTCTTCCTTGCCCATCGGTCGCAGACTCTAGCGCCGGCTATCCGGTGTCGCCCGCCATGGGGAGCAACAATGTCGTCGCGATTCCCGTGACCGGCGCCGCCAGCCACCGGCGGGAGCGGCCCTGGCCGAGGGCGCGGACCTGACCCGCCTCCTCCAGCGCCGCCAGGGCGCGCTGCACGGTCCGCTGGCTGGCATCCAGGGCCACCGCCAGGGCCGAGGTGGACCACGCCTCGCCGTCGGCCAGCAGCGCCACCACGGCCGCGTCCGGTCCTTCGATGGGCGGCGCCAGCATGCGCACGCGCGTGCCCGGCCGGCGCGGCAACATGGTGAAGCCGCCGGCGGTGGCGCGCAGCTCGGCGAAGGGCCGCAGCTGCTGGCGCAGCCGTCCCACCTCCACGCGCAGGCGGGCGCGGTGCGAGGCGTTGCTGCGCCGGGCCCCGAACGCGCGCTCGATCAGCTGGTCACGCGTCGCCTCGCCGGGCCACGCCTCGGCCAGCCCGCGCAGCAGCGCGAACAGCACGGGCCGGCGCGCGAAGGGGATGGCCTGCCCGCGCTGGTGCGCCGTGCGCCGGCAGCCGTCGACGATCAGGTCGGTCGACGCGCGTAGCGCCTCGATCTCCGCCAGCGTCAGGGGCTGGACCTGAGCGCCGGCGATCAGCCGCGCCGCGGGCAACACCAGCGCCTCGGCGGCGCGCTCGACCTCCGCGATCAGCGCGCCGATGCCGGAGCGCCGGGCGTCGGCCCGCGCGCCCGCCAGCAGCGTCCCCGCCGCCCGGGCCTGGCCGCGGCGCAACGCGATCTCGAAGGCGATCAGCCCCACCACCGTGGCCAGCCGGGGCACCCGCAGCCGGGGCAAGGCCGCCAGCTGCTGGGCCGCCTCGTCGATCCGGCCCAGCAGCAACAGCCGTCGCATGCGCAGCAGACCGGCGTGGGCGGCGTTCTCGTGATCGCCATGGGCGGCGAACACCCGGCGCGCCCCGTCCAGGGCCCGCGCCGCCGCGGAGAGATCGCGCGCCGCCAGCGCCACCTCCGCCTCGGCGGTCAGGCAGCGGGCGCGTTCCAGGGCCTGGCGCGGCCCGAAGGCGCGGGTGGCCCGGCGCAGCAGCTCGCGGGCGCGCTTCAGCTCGCCCAGCTGGGCCATGGCGATCCCGCGCAGCGCCAGCGCGTCCGCGTCCTCGCGCAGCGCCACGCGCTTCAAGGCGCCCAGCGGGTCCCCGGCGCGAAGCGCGCTCGCCGCCGCCGCAATGGCCTGGTCGATGCCCATGCCTGGGCCGGGATCTTAACCCCGTCGCGCTTGTTACTCCCTGCCCCCGGCCTGCCGGCGCTATCCGTTGGATCACGGCCGACGCACACAGCGCCGGCGACGAACCCCGACCAGGAGACTCCCGATGAAAGCAGAGACGCAGACGATGAAGCACGCGGTGGGCACGCGCGAAGAGTGGCTGGCGGCGCGGCTGGCGTTGCTGAAGGACGAGAAGGAGCTGACCCGGCGCAGCGACGAGCTGGCCCAGCGCCGCCAGGACTTGCCCTGGGTGCGCCTGGACAAGACCTACCAGTTCGAGACCGACGGCGGCCGCGCCACCCTGGAGGAGCTATTTCAGGGGCGCTCGCAGCTGCTGGTCTATCACTTCATGTTTGGCCCCGATTACCAGGCGGGCTGTCCCTCCTGCTCGTCGATCGCGGACGGCTTCGACGGCATCGCCGTGCACCTGGCGAATCATGACGTGATGCTGACGGCGGTGTCGCGGGCTCCGCTGCCCAAGCTGCAGGCGTACAAGAAGCGGATGGGCTGGCGGTTCCCGTGGGCGTCCCCGGTGGGCACGGAGTTCAACGACGACTTCCGGGTGCGCATCAGCGAGACGCAGCAACGGGAGGGGGGCGCCGAGTACAACTACGCGCGCGAGGGGGCCTGGCTGCTGAGGGGCAGCGAGGGACCGGTGGCGCAGTTCGCCGCCATGGTGGGCACCGACGTCCCCACGTACATCCGCGAGCGGCCCGGGTTGAGCACGTTCGTGCGCGATGGCGGCGCCGTCTATCACACCTACTCGACCTACGCCCGGGGGCTGGATGGGCTATGGGGCATGTACCAGTGGCTGGATCGCGCGCCGCTGGGCCGAAACGAGCAGGGTGTCTGGTGGCGCCGCCACGACGAGTACGGCCAGACCCGGTGACGCCGTGAACAGGCCACCCATGGATCTGGCCGGGGGGATGGAGGCCGGGATGTGCTGCCGCGAACCTGCGGCAACAGCCCGGCCCAGCGTTCGGTTTCTGGCAGCCGGCGCGGCGCTGTTTCTCGGCAGCGCGGCGGGGACCCTCGTCTGGGGCGCGTCCATGGCCGACATGCCCGGCATGCCGATGGCGGGCGGATGGACGATGTCGATGACGTGGATGCGGATGCCGCAGCAGACGTGGCTGGGCGCCACCGCGTCCTTCCTGGGGATGTGGACCCTGATGATGGCGGCGATGATGTTGCCTTCGCTGGTGCCGGCGCTGTGGCGCTACCGGCAGGCCGTCTTCGCCGCCGTCCGCGGCGCGCGGCGGGCTGACGCGCTGGGGGCGCTGGTGGGCGCCGGCTACCTGCTGGTGTGGGTGGGGCAGGGCGCGCTGCTCTTCCCGCTGGGGGTCGCGGTCGCCGGCGCGGCCATGCGCTGGCCTGTGGTGGCGCGTGCGGTGCCGCTGGGCGCGGCGGTGGTCATGCTGGCGGCCGGCCTTCTGCAGACCACGTCGTGGAAGGCGCGACACCTGGACTGCTGTCGCGGAGCCCGCCCGGCCGCACCGCTGGGCGACGCCGCCGGCGCGCTGAGGCAGGGGCTGCGCCTGGGCCTGCACTGCGGCGCCTGCTGCGCCGGATTGACCGCCGTGATGCTGGTGGCCGGGGTCATGGACCTGACGGTCATGGCTGCCGTCACCGTCGCCGTGACCGCCGAGCGGCTGGCGCCCGGTGGGGCCAGCGTCAGGATCGCCCGCGCCGTGGGCGCCGTCCTGGTCGCGACGGGGCTGTTCCTGATCGTGCGCGCGCTCTGGCCCCGGTGAGGGGGCCTTCAGCCGCCGAACGCGACGTAACGACGGACGCCGCGCCGCCACACGGTCAGGCCGGCCGCCGCCATGACCGCGACGTACAGCCACTGCACGCCCAGGCTGGCCAGCGCCGCCGGCAGAGCGCGCTTGCCGGTCAGCGTCTCCAGCGGGAAGGCCAGCATGGAATCGAACGGTGACAGCCGCGCGATGCGCGCCACCCAGCGGGGCAGCAGCTCCAGCGGCACCAGGTAGCCCGACAGGATGGCGTGCAGCCCCAGCCACAGCTCGAAGATGCCGATCGCGCTCTCCACGAAGAACGCCATCGACCCCAGGAACACCATGGTGAAGAAGATCAGGAACCAGGCGCCCACCAGCGAGGTCAGGAAGACGGCCAGGATGCGCGGGTCGCGCACCGCCAGCTTGTCGCCCGCCAGCAGGAACATGGCCGCCACCACCGGCGTCACCACCAGCACGCGCATGGGCAGCGCCGCCATGTGCTGGGCGGCCAGGGTGAACAGCGGGTGCAGGGGGCGCAGCAGCCGGGTCGAAAGAGTGCCGCCCCGGATCTCCATGCTCAGCTCCCACACCAGCCAGGTGCTGGTGACCAGGCGGATGGCCCAGCCGCCCAGGTAGTAGGCCACGAAGTCAGAGCGGCCGAAGCGACCCACCGTGCCCTCGGCCGCCACCGCGTGCCAGATCGCCAGCATCACGAAGGGCATGTTGGTGGTCAGGATCCAGACGATGAACTCGGCGCGGTACGCGACCACCTCGGACAGCCCCACGCGCAGCAGGGTGGGGTAGGCGCGGGCCGCGTGCCGGAAGGACGTCCGGAACGTCGGCGCGCCGTCGTCGTGGTGCGAACGGGGCTGGGGGACCAGCGACGTGACGCTCACGCGGCGTCTCCGGCGGCCGGGCGGCCCGCGGCGTCGGCCCCGTCCACCGCCGTGCCGCGGAACAGCTCGCGCATCACCTCTTCCAGGGGCGGGTCCTCGACGGACAGATCCGCCACCGGCAGCGTCGACAGCGCGCCCTGCACCGTGGCGTTCAGCAGCGCCGGGGCCACCGACAGCACGGTGTGGCCCTGGTCATGCGTCACCACGGTGCCCAGCTTCTCCAGCACGGCCCGCTCCACCGGCGCCGACAGCCGCAGGGTCAGGCGCTTGTCGGGGCGAACCCGCCGCACCAGCGCCTTCAGATCACCGTCGTAGATCAGCTTGCCGTGGTCGATGACGATCACGCGCGGACACAGCGCCGTCACGTCGTCCATGTAGTGGCTGGTCAGGATCACCGCGGCGCCGTACTGCTCGTTGTAGGCGCGGATGAACTCGCGCATCTTCGCTTGCATCGACACGTCCAGGCCGATGGTGGGCTCGTCCAGGAACAGCACCCGCGGGCGATGCAGCAGGGCGGCGATCAGCTCGCACTTCATCCGCTCGCCCAGCGACAGCTGGCGGGTCGGCTTCTGGATCAGATCGCCCACGTCCAGCAGCGCGGTCAGCTCCCGGATGGTCTCGTCGGCCTGGGCCCTGGGCACCTCGTAGATGGCGCGGTTCATGGCGTAGGTCTCGGAGGGCGGCAGATCCCACAGCAGCTGCTGCTTCTGCCCCATCACCAGGGTGATCTGCTTCAGGAAGCCGGGCGCCCGTTCGAACGGCACGAACCCGGCCACCGACACCCTGCCCGAGGTGGGGTGCAGCAGCCCTGAAAGCACCTTCAGGGTGGTGGTCTTGCCCGCGCCGTTGGGCCCCAGGAAACCCACGCGCTCGCCCTCGCCGATGCGGAACGACAGCCCGGCCACGGCCTGCACCGCCTCGGTCTTGCGGACCATCACCGAGCGCAGCGCCGCCCACACGCCCGGGGGCCGGCGATGCACCCGGTACGTCTTGCAAAGCTCGCTGACCTCGACCACGTCGCTAGGGTAGCTCATACTGGAAAACGGGAGGATGCCATGTCGACCGTCGAGTTGACCGGAGAGAACTTCGAACAGCACGTCTCAAAGCCAGGAATTCTGGTCATCGACTGGTGGGCGCCCTGGTGCGGGCCGTGCCGGGCCTTCGCGCCCATCTACGAGGGCGCCGCCGAGCGATATCCCGACGCCACGTTCGGCAAGATCAACACCGAGGAGCAGCCCGAGCTGGCCGGCTCGTTCGGCATCCAGTCCATTCCCACCCTGATGGTGTTTCGCGATCAGGTGCTGGTGTTCGCGCGGCCGGGGATGGTGCCAGCCGCGTCCCTGGATGAGCTGATGGGGAAGGTCCAGGCGCTGGACATGGACGACGTGCGGAAGCAGATCGCCGCCGAGGAAGCCCAGCACGGCCATGATCACGGCCATGACCATGGGCATCACCACCACGATCATGACCATGACCATGACCATGCCGGCCACGATCACGGGCCCTCGGGCGAGGGCAACAAGGCCTGACCGCTGAGGTCCAGGCCGTTTCTCGTCGGACCGGGCGAACGGGGTATAGTCGTCGGTCAGACGATGTCGGCGATCTACCTGGACGACTTCCGTGACGAGCTGCGCCGGCTGGGGGACATCGTCTTCAAGCGGGCGCACCGCACCCCGATGTTGATCGTGCTGGGCAAGACGGCCGAGCTGGTGGAAGAGGCCAAGAACAAGAGCTGGAACGGCAAGACCGTGGTGGCCACCCCCTCGGGCGAGGTGCGGCACATGGCGCTGGTCAACCGCGTGTTCACGATCGAGAAGGCGCCCCACTCGCCGCGCGGCCCCATCGTGGTCGGGCGGTCCGACGAGACGGACGTGATGATCCCGGAGTATTCGATCTCGAAGCGGCACTGCTTCTTCGAGTTCCTGCCCGAGGGGATCTTGATCTCGGACTGTGGCTCGACGAACGGCACGTTCGTGGGCGACCAGCGCGTGGGCCCCGGCGAGCAGGCGCTGGTGCGCGACGGGCAGACCCTTTCCATGGGCCGGTTTGCGTTCCGTTTCTGCACGGCCCCTGGGTTCTATGCCCAGGTCAAGAGTCGCCTGCTTTGAACGAGGGCGAAGGCGCATCACCGGCGGCGGGGCTGGCGTCGCTGGACTGGCCCGAGCTGGTGGGCCGGTTGGCCGCGCAGGCCCGGTCGCCGCTGGGCCGCGCCGCCTGCGAGTCGCTGGGCGATCCGGCGCGGCTGGCCCCTGACGTCGACGCCGCGCGGGCGCTGGCGGTGGCCGTCGAGGAGGCGGCGCTGGTGCTGGGGCGCGGGCTCGACCTGCCGTCGCTGGGCTTCGACGACGTGCGCCCCTCGATCGAGGCGGCGCAGGCGGCGCAGGTGCTGGGACCGGACGAGCTGCGGCCCATCGCCCTGCTGTGCGAGATCGCCGCCGAGGCGCGCCGGTTCTTCTGCGCCACCGCCGACGAGGACGGCGCGCCAGGGACCGAAGCCGCGCCGCGCTCACCAGATCCGACCAATCGTCGCCGGCCGCCCACGCCGGTGCTGGCGGCGCAGGCGGCCGTGCTGGACCCCTGCCGCGAGCTGGGCCGCGCCATCCGCGAGACCTTCGACGCGGCCGGCGAGATCCGGGACGAGGCCTCCCCCGAGCTGGCGCGGCGCCGGCGCGAGCGGGAGGCCATCGGCGCGCGCGTGCGCACCGACATCGAGCGGCTGATGCGCGACGAGACGCACGCGCCGGTGATGCAGGACCAGTTCTGGACCGTGCGTCAGGACCGCTACGTGCTGCCCCTGAAGGCCTCGGCGAAGTCGATGGGGCTGGGCATCGTGCACGACAGCTCGCGCACCGGCGAGACGGTGTTCGTCGAGCCGGTGGCGATCGTCGAGCTGAACAACCGCCTGAAGGTGGCCGACCTGGCCGTGCAGCACGAGATCCGGCGGATCCTCGAGAGCCTGTCCAACCAGGTGGCCGAGGCGGCCGATCTGCTGCGCGCCGACATCGACATCCTGACCGAGCTGGACGTGATCTCGGCGAAGGCGCGCCTGGGCGAGGCCTACGGGGGCAGCCCGGCGGTGCTGGTCGACGACACCTTCGTGGACCTGCGCGAGGCGCGGCACCCCTTGCTGACCTTGCGGGCCGCCCAGGAAAAGCAGAGCTTCCGCGTGGTGCCGAACGACATCGTCCTGGGCGGGGACGAGGCGCGCGTGCTGATCGTCAGCGGACCCAACGCCGGCGGCAAGACCGTCATGCTGAAGACCATCGGCCTGGCGGCGCTGATGGTGAGGGCGGGGCTGTTGCTGCCCGCCGCGCCGGGCAGCCGCATCGGCTTCTTCGCCGACGTGTTGCCCGACATCGGCGATCGGCAGTCGGTGATGGGCGACCTGTCCACGTTCTCGGCGCACCTGGCGAACCTGGCCGCGATCCTGCGCGCGGCCGACGGGCCCCAGGAGGCGTCCGCGCACCGGCGGGTCCTGGTGCTGCTGGACGAGCTGATGGCGGGCACGAACCCCGAGCAGGGCGCGGCGCTGGCGCGCGCCACGCTGGAGGCCCTGGCGGCGCTGGGCGATCGGGTGCTGGTGGTCGCCACCACGCACGCCGACGCGCTGAAGGCGCTGCCCGAGGCCGACCCGCGCTTTCAGAACGCGGGCATGGAGTACGACCGCACCAAGCTGACGCCCACCTTCCGCGTGCGCACGGGGACGCCTGGTCGCTCGTACGCGTTCGACGTCGCGGCGCGCATGGGCATGCCGCCGGCGGTGCTGGCGCGCGCGAAGGAGCTGGCAGGCGGCACCACGGCCGCGCTGGAGGACGTGATCGCCACGCTGGAGGCACGCGAGGCGGCGCTGGAGCAAGAGACGATTCGCCTGACGCGCGCGCGCGAAGAGCTCGAGGCCACCACCGAGGACCAGCGCAGCGCCCGCGAGGCGCTGCAGAGACGGGAGCGCGAGCTGGCGGTGCATTCTCGCGCCGCCATCGAAGCGGCCGTGCGCGAGGCGCGCGAGGCGATCCGCGCCATCGTGCGCCAGGCCCAGGAGGCGGGCTCGGCGCGGGCGGCCGAGGACGCGCGGGCAGCCCTCGCCGACACGGCGGCGGCGGCGCTGCGCGAGCTGCCCGAGCCGCCGGTGCCGGCGGCCGCGCCGCCGACGGCCCTGCAGGTGGGGACGCGCGTGCGCTTGAACGCGCTGGGCGCGGACGCCATCGTGGCGTCGGCGCCCGACGAGCGCGGTCGCCTGAAGGTCACCATGGGCAAGGTGACCCTGGGCGTGCACCTGGGAGAGCTGTCGGTCCTCGACCAGGCGGGGCGGCCGGCGCCCCCGGCGGTCGCGAACCGCAAGGACATCCGTCGCGCCAACGCGCGGGCGGCCGAGCTGCGGGGCGACGGGCCGGGCGGCGGAGGGGCATCAGCGGCGCAGGCCGACAGCCTGGGCTGGGCGGTGCCGTCGGCCGCCAACACGCTGGACCTGCGCGGCCAGCGCGCCGACGACGTGCGCGACGCCGTCGAGGCGTACCTGGATCGCGCGGCGCTGGAGGATCGTTCGCCCGTGTTCATCTTGCACGGCCACGGCACCGGCGCGCTGAAGAAGATCGTGCGCGACTACCTGGCCGCCTCGCCCTACGTGAAGCGCTGGGCCCCCGGCGGCAAAGGCCAGGGCGGCGACGGCGTCACCATCGTCGACCTGTGACCGGGGCGGAAAAGCCCCACGGGTGCCGAGGCAGGTGATCGCCGCGATCTGCGCTGCGGCTGGCGAAGGGCGTGCCTGGTCGCTTCCGAGGATGCGCGCGCCGATGGCACGCAGCTTGATGAGGAGGTCGCGCATGATTCAAGTCGCGTCACTGGCCCGTCCCTTCGCCCCGCAGCCCCTCCGAAATCTGAGGGGTCCTGACGGGATTCGCCGGTTCTGGTACGCAGGCGGGCTGTTGCTGGGGCTCGCGTCGCTGGCGCTAGCCGGTTGTCAGTCGAGGCCCGCATCCCCGCCGTCGTCGCAGGGGGGAGCGGGCGGCAGCGCGGCGGGCGGCAGCGGCGTGACGGCGACTGGCGGGGCAGGAGGCGGCGGAGGCACCGGTTCATCGACGGGCGGCGGAGGCGGGGGCGGCGCCGCCGCGGGGGGCGCCGGCGGTGGCGCCCCGGATCCCGCGTGTGCCGTCGATCCCGCCGGTCAAGCACCGCCTTTCCCGACGGAGCTGCGGTTTCGCAACGACGGCCCGACGCCGCTTTACGTCCATCAGGGGTGCGTCGGGATCGACTTCGGCATCAGCTCGTGCGCGTCGGGTTTCCGGGACTTCCTGGAGCCGGCGTATCACTGCGCCTGCCCCTGCGAGCAGACGTGGTGCACCGGCGGCGTCAACTGCGGCGCGTGCCCGCAACCGGTGGCAACCGCGATCGCCGCCGGTCAGTTCGCCTCCGTCTCGTGGACGCCCTACGCGGTCACCGAAGAGGATCGCGGCACGTACAGCTGTCAGCGTTCCAGCGTGCTGCAGGCGGGCCGCTACCGCATCGCCATCCGCGTCTACGACGATGCCGCCTCGGCCCTGAACATGGTGGGCGGCCGCGACGTCACGCAGGACTTCCAGCTGCCCACGCCGGGGGGCGTGCTCGAGGTCCCGCTGGGCGGCATGCAGGCCGACCCGTGCAGCGGCCCTGCCACCGCCGCCACCCCCGCCTGCACGGGCGGCGAGCCTCACGACCAGGCGTGCGGCCTCTCACTCTCGATGAGCTACGGCCAGGAGGGCGGCCCGGGGATCAGCATCGACGCCGCCACGGTGGCGCCCCCCGCCTCGTACACGCGGACGCGGATGTTCTCGTCCCCGGCCATGGCCGATCAGCAGTGCTCCGTCGTGCTGCCCCTGTGTTCGCGTGACGCGCGCGTGGTCACCACGTCGGATCTGACGCGCGTCTTGACCAACCCCGTGGTGGCGGCCGCCTTCGGCGCCGATACGCCCGTGTTCGGACAGGACTCCCGTCCTTACGACGGACGAATCCTGGTGTTGCGCCGGCCGGACGGGAAGTCGCTGGGCATCGGCAGCTCCATCCCGGCCAGCCCGGTCCCGCCGGAGCTCGCCGCGGTGACGACCGTGCTCGGCCGCCTGGAGACGCAAGTCTCCAGCGCACCCTCCTGCGCCGGCCTTTCACCGTGACGATCGTCGGCCGAACGTCACCCGAGCGCCGTGCGCTCAGTCCGCAGGGACGTAGCGGTGGTCGGCGCTGGGCGTGCGGATGATCAGCACGGTCGGGTTGGTCGTCAGCACGGGCGCCGCCGCCAGCGTCTGGTCCAGGTCGGAGTGGAAGATCGCCTGCACCGCCCCGAAGGGGGTCATTCCGTAGCTGACGCTCCCCTCCGACGTCACGCCCGCGCTGGCCTCCAGCGTGCCGGCGGCGTCGCGTACCAGGTGCCGGTAGCGCCCGTTCGGCGAGATCTCCAGGCCGTCCCCCTCCGTGCCCAGGGCGTCGATGTCCTCGGCGCCCACGAACGTGTAGTGACAGGCGGCCCAGCGGCGCGCCACCGCCGCGCGGAACGAGGTGGGATCCCGGGGCGTGTCGGGCCGGCCCGCCGGGGGGCAGGCGGGGAGGCCGATCCGGGTCCACAGCGTCTCGGGAGAGGCGCGCGCGGGCCGGTAAAACAGGCCGTCGCGCGTGCTCAGGTTCCGGCGCACGAACGCCACGAAGCGCGGCCCCAGCGCCGCCAGATCGCGATCCAGCGTGATCAGCGCGGGCCGGATCTTTCCCGTCTCCAGCGCCTTCGCGTAATTGTCAATCTCCTGCTTCGAGACCATGGCCCGCAGCTCCGGGTGCATGAAGAAGTAGTAGAAGGCGTGCGGGCGGAAGACGCCCGTGCCCAGCCACCCATCCATGACCCGATCGTCCGGCGCCGTGTGCTCGAGGACGTAGCGCAGGCGATTCATCTGCCCGGGGTCCTGGTAGGCGAAGCTCTGCTTCAGCTCGCGCGCCGGCCAGAACAGGAATCCCAGGGCCGCCCCGGCCATCAGCCAGGGCTGGGCGCGGCGGGGCGCCCGCTCGACCAGAGACACCAGGCCCTTGGCCGCCAGCAAGCACGCCACGGCGAGCGGCATCAGGTAGTACTGCCGGTACGGCACCGGCATCACCGCGATGCCCGCCAGCAGGCCGGCCAGCGTGCACATCAGCAAGACGTCGCCGGGATCCGCAGGCAATCGACGCTGCAGCCGCCGCAGCGCCGGCAGCGTGCCCGCCAGCGCCAACAGGGCCACGGGCCACGACGTCGACAGGGTCTCCAGCACGTTGCGGCTGGTGCGCAACCGCCACTTCACGTTCAGCAGGAAGTTGTTGCGGAAGAACGCCCCGCCGCCGTGGGCCAGCGCAAAGGCCCCCCACGTCAGCAGGCCGGGCAGCGCCACGCCCGCCAGCACCACCAGCAGCGCGGTCCCGCGCGTTCGTGACCAGCGGGGGCGGCCCGCCAGCGCCCACAGCCCGAGTCCCGTGAAGGCGCCCGGCAGCACGAACAGCATTTTCTGCGTGCACATGATGGCCCCGCCCAGGGCCAGTCCGCCGCCCGCGAACCAGCGCAAGCGGCGCCGCTCGTCGGATTCCATCAGGCCACGGGACAGAAGCCACAGTCCGCCAACGAAGAATGGCAGCGCCAGGACGTCGGGGCGAATCTCCAGCGTCTTCTGGATCACCACGGGCTGCGCCGCCAGCAGCAGTCCCGCCGCCAAACCCGTTCGCCGGCTCGACGGAGAGGCCACGAACCCCGCCAGCACCAGCAGCAGCACGGCGGCCGCGCACAGGACCAGCGACGAACCGCGCGCGAACAGCAGGAAGTGGCGGGCGCTGTCGAAGGACTGATCGACGGCGAACCACCGCAGCGAGAAGAACGGCGCCAGCAGGTAGTAGTACCAGGGCGTATGGTGCTCGAAGAAGTCCCGGTACGGCACCAGCCCCCTGAAGACACACCAGGCGGCGTGCGCGTGCTCGAACTCGTCGGGGTCGAAGTAGCGCACCGCCGCGACCGGGATGCGGGCCGCCAGCACGGCCACGTTAGCGATCAGCAGGAAGACGCAGTCGGCGCTCCACCGCGCCGGGCGAGGGGCGGCGCCGTCGTTGCCAGCCAATCGGTCTTTCGTCGGGCTCAGGGGGCCCGGATGGAGGCGAAGATTCGCAGGTGGGCGCCACCATCCGGTTCGCATCTGTCCCCCCTCATGGCCTCCCTGGATTCGGTGGGCAGTGCGCCCCCGCTCGCGCGTCCGGTCACCGAAACTACACCGATCGCGGTCCCCAGGGGAAGAAGGGGGGATGCGAACAGGGCTGAGGCTTCGGGTTGATGACCGGGCCGTGACCGCTCATGATCCGGACGTGACGAGAGGCGAGCCGAAAGCGTTCGAGGGGTCGTGAGCGGACGGGTCATCTTTCTGGCGCGGCACGGCGAGACAGAGTGGAACCGGGTGGGGCGGTGGCAGGGGAAGACCGACATTCCGCTGTCCGAGGTGGGGCGCGCCCAGGCCCAGGCCCTGCGCGACCGGCTGCGTGACCGCGGCATCGTGCGGGTCTATGCCAGCGACCTGGGCCGCGCCCGCGAGACGGCGGACATCGTCGCGGCGGCCCTGGGGCTGACCCCGGTGAGGCTGGACGAACGCCTGCGCGAGCGCGGGTTCGGCTGTTTCGAGGGCCTCACGCGCTCGGAGTGCGAGCTCCACCATCCCGAGGCGTGGGCGCGTTACCTCGCCGACCGGCGCTCGACGCCCCCCGACGCCGAGCCCCAGCCGCAGGTGGTGGAGCGCATGATGGCCGCGCTGACCGACATCGCCGCCGCCGCTCCCGACGAGGGGGCCGTCCTGGTGGTCTCGCACGGGGGGGCCATCCGGTCGTTCGTTCACGCCGTCACCGGTCTGACACCCCCGCCCCTGGACAACGGGGCGTTGTTCCGGACGCGCTTCCACGCCGATCGCTTCGTGGCCGCGGATCTGGAGCCGATCTGAGTACAGAATTCTCGCCGCGCCGACGAGACCACATGGGGTCGCATGAAGCTGGTGCACCGGTGGAGAGACATCTCGATCGCCAAGAAGCTGTACTTCGTCGTCGGCATCATGGCGCTGTTGATCGTGGGTGAGCTCGCCACGCTGCGGTTCGCCATGCACACCCTGTCGGCCGCGCGCGCCTTCGTGGGCGGCGAGGGGCTGTGGTCGAAGTCGCAGAAGAATGCCGCCATCAGCCTGCAGCGCTACGGCAACACCAAGGACGAGGCCGACTTCCAGGCCTTTCTGACCGCCATGCAGGTGCCCGAGGGCGACCACATGGCGCGCCTCGAGCTGTTCAAGGCGTCGCCGGATCTTTCCGTGGTGCGGGAGGGCTTCGTGCGCGGTCGCATCGACCCGGCGGACATCGACCCCATGATCGATCTGCTTCACCGGTTCCACCAGGTCACCTACCTGGCCCGCGCCATCGAGGCCTGGAGCGCCGCCGACCAGTTGCTGGGCGACTTCAAGTCCGCCGGCCTCACCTACCGGCGCGCCATCGTCAGCGGCGATCAGGCCGGCGCCTCACGAACGATGGCCGACCTGAAGCGGCTGAACGAACGGTTGACCACGCTGGAGGACGAGTTCTCGTACCACCTGGGGGTGGGCTCGCGCTGGCTGGAGCACGTCGTCCTCAGCCTGCTGACGCTGGCGGTGCTGGCGGTCGAGAGCGTCGGACTGACGATGACGTTCCTCACCAGCCGGTCGATCTCTCGTGGCCTGCGCGAGCTGAACGTGGCCGCCGTGCGCATCGGGGGCGGCGACTTCACGACGGCGCTGGAGCCGCGGTCGCGCGACGAGCTGGGACAGCTGGCTCGTTCGGTGCGTCAGATGGGGCAGCTCCTTCACCACTCGTACTCCGAGCTGGAGGTGCGCGTGAAGGAGCGCACCGCCGAGCTGGCGCGGTCCCGCGATCAGCTGGGCTTCCTCGACCAGGCCGGCCAGGTGCTCGCCTCCTCGCTGGACTACACGCAGACGCTGGCGCAGGTCGCAGCGCTGGTGGTGCCGCGCCTGGCGGACGGCTGTGTCATCGAGCTGGCCGAGGCCGGACACGACCAGGGGCCCTGGTCCGTGGCCGTGGGGCGGCCCCGCGTGGCCGCCGGCGGCGATACCGGCGATCAGGAGCAGCAGGTGCTGCCCCTGACGGGCCACGACCGGGTGCTGGGCACGCTGACCCTGATCAGCGTGCGCCGGTCGACCGATGTCCCGGCGCTGGAGCCGCGCACCGCCGAGGAGCTGGCGCGCCGCATCGGCATCGCCGTCGACAATGCGTCGCTCTACCAGCTGGCGCAGAAGGCGACGCGCGACCGCGAGGACTTCCTGTCCATCGCCTCGCACGAGCTGAACACGCCGCTCACCACGCTGCGCTTGCAGGTGCAGATGGCGAAGCAGAAGGTGGCGCGCGCCGAGAACGGCCAGACCCGCTGGGACTCGGTGGCGCGCACGCTGGAGATCTCCGAGAATCAGCTGGTCCGCCTCAGCCGCCTGGTGGACGAGCTGCTGGACGTGTCCCGCATCAAGGCGGGCAAGCTGGCCTTCAGGTTCCAGCGGGTGGATCTCACCGAGGTGGTGCGCCAGGTGGCAGGCCGCCTGGACGAACAGTTCGCCCGCGCGGGAAGCACGCTGACCGTGCAGGTGGAACCGGGGGTGGTCGGGGCGTTCGACCAGGTCCGCCTGGAGCAGGTGATCGACAACCTGCTGATCAACGCCATCAAGTACGCGGCCGGGAAGCCGGTGCGGTTGTCCCTCACCTCCGACGGGCACGTCGCGACGCTGGTGGTCGAGGACGAGGGCCCCGGCATCGCCCGCGAGAAGCAGGCGACGGTGTTCGAGCGTTTCACCCGGGGTGACTCGACCAGCTCGATCGGCGGGCTGGGCCTGGGGCTGTTCATCGTACGGGAGATCGTGACCGGGCAGGGCGGCTCGATCCGCCTGGACGGCCGCCCCGGCCCGGGGGCGCGCTTCGTGGTCGAGCTGCCGCTACAGTGCCGGCTGGCCGCCGTCAGCTGACCACGGTGCCGGCGCCCGCGCCCGGCGTCGGGGCTGGCTCGAGCTCGACCAAGGTCCTGCCCCGGCGCCACGCGAAAGCTGACGCTGGTGTCGAATCTTCGACGGCAGGCCGCCGCGGTGGGCTGACCTCCCCGCCGTCCGCGCGCCTCCCGTCGGGCGGCCGGTCGTCGAGCAGCATGGAACATCGCTTGCTGCTGCGAGCGGTGTGCGTTCGACGAAACCTCTCGCGGCCCTGCTGATCGTGGTGAGCCTCTTCCTGTCGGGACAGGTTCGGACGGCACGAGCCGAAGCCGCCGCCGCGCCTCCCGCGCCGCTGGCCGCACCGGCGGATGGGGACGTTTCGCCCTGGACGGCAGTGGGGCTGTCGGCGGGGGTGACCGCGTTCGGCTACGGGGCGATGCTGGCGGCGACCGTGCCGTCGGG
>Ga0207671_10000298_pt1 | contig 73044 bp, 68 predicted proteins | sample KBSC24metaG_FD_184352 | JGI IMG/M metagenome (GOLD analysis project Ga0207671, IMG submission 184352) | Corn rhizosphere microbial communities from Kellogg Biological Station, Michigan, USA - KBS C2-4 metaG (SPAdes) (version 2) | ecosystem: Host-associated > Plants > Roots > Rhizosphere > Soil... | reverse complement strand
CTAACCGTTTGTGCGCCGAGGCCAAGGCCAAAATTGCGGTTATGCATCATATCTACTGTTGCTGAAAAATCTGCTGATTTGAAAAGTAGTGTGGAGAGGCCGACGTCGCCGAAGATCTGGTATTTCTGTGCACTTGCTGCGATGGAGCAAATACAGAGGAGATATATGAGGATGGCTTTTTTCATGGTGTGCGTTTGCGGGGTAAATATAATAGGTGTTTGATTAATGTGCTTATGTGTCTTGTGTTTGCTTGCTTTTTGCATTACACCGGTGTTCCTTGTACAGCGCGTGTTCATACTTTTCTTTTGCGGAAAAGAAAAGTATGCAAAAGAAAGCCACCCGAAAAAAAAGCTTCAGTTTTTTCGGGGTGGTACTACTATGGGCGACATTGCTACTGCTCTGCCGAGCTAATTGGCTCCGGGGATTATGTTTTTAAATTCCCCTGTCGTTCTCCCGCAAAAATTAAGGCGCGATCATGGGCTTTTTATATTACGCGTTGCCTTAGTTAGTATATAATTGCATAAATCTTGGCAGAATCAACTTTGAATTATCTTAAATTCACTTGGATGCATTTGCATCTTAATTAATGGAATTTTAAGCAAGCTTGACACCTTAAATAATTCGTTGCACCAAACATTATCTTCTCTGAATTTCGAACCCAAATAAATAGCAGTTGGAATAGCAACTTTACAATAGTTACCTTCGACTATTTTACTATCTTCCTTAGGAAATAAGAAACGCCATTCTTTTTCATAACTCCAGTCCATGGCCTTTCTAATTGAAGCGACAAGAATTCTATTAGCGCCGGAATTATGCCTGCCGTTTCGAATATTTGGAGTCATGTCAAACATATCATTACTATACTTTACGGGATATATATTTACAGCAATATTGATCTCTGAAGTAAGATTGTATTCTATACAAATGCCTTGGTGGTTTGACGAGTAATGCGCCCACATTACGGGCGAGTCATTCCTTTCACTAAAACTACATACCATTAAATTTTTTCTCAGCTTGTCTATGCCCTCTGTATAAATTGAGCTTACTTCGCTATTAATTACATTGACATCTTTTATTGTTATCCCTTTTGAATTGCAAATTTTCGTGTAAGTATCATACCTGTCTTTACTCTCCCTAATTTGACGTACTTCCTGATCAGTGATGTTTTTACGGTGAACTAACTGGAAATCATTTTGGAAATCTGGATTAGAGAAAAAATCGTGTTTATATTTATCTAACTTAAATAATGCAGAACATTCATAAGGATCATTTAAGTATTCTAAACGAGACATCCAAATTGCTTCAAATTGTATAGCTTGAAGAACTTTTTCATTTAGTGGTTGATATCTAAATAACCGCTGAGGCAAATTTTTCAATTTTAATGCTCTAGCCTCGACTTCCTTCACATCTAGTAATAAACCTTCGTGGTCATCTATCCAGTTAATATTCGGGTTACTATTCATAATTATCTAAATATATTTCAAAAAATTGTTCCGTAATTTTCATAGTCTCTATTAAATTTAATTACAAATGATGACAAATATTGAGGTGGAGTATTTAGATAATATTCTATCAGTTCTTCCTGATAATGAAATCTTTTCAATAGATGACTTTTTAGCAGTAGTTCCACAAAATGAATTTCGCCTATTGCCTACTGAAGTTTTACGTGCCGAACCTCTTATTACCACTTTTCTTGTTGAAAAAGGATTTGCGGATTATGCAGGTAACGATTTTTTATCTTTCAATCAAGGTCGAAGAATTATTCTCACAAATGAAGGAAGAAATTTAAAGATAGAAGGCTCTTATCGAAATTATGCTCGAGATCTGATTCAGGAGTCTAATCAGCTAATAAGGCTTGACTGGATGCTTTCATTTATGGCTGAACATTCTGCTCAAGGAATTGGGATAGAACAGGCTTGGACAGAAATTAAACAAAAGTATCCGACAATGCATGTAGAATTTCTTGAATCATATAGAGAACAAATGATTGCTAAGCTCGTCGGTGATAAATATTTGAGCTTAAATAGCGGAACTTGTAAAGTTACTCTTAAAGGTCTTTTATTTGACAAAGAAGGTGGCTATGTGGGCGAACATAAAAGAAAAAACGCCGAAAATACAAGAATGTTAAACTTAGAGGAACATCAAAGAACTAACCAAAGAGATACAACCCGACTCACACTTCTTTTAGCAATCTTTGCTTTAATATCTATTTTTATTCAATCCTTTGATAAATTTCATGTTGTATTTGGAATTCACTTTTGGACCGCAATATTTATATTTTTGGCAGGTATTCTTACCAGTACGGTAGTATTTCTGTTAAGCATGGAAATTTTATATAAGAAGAAGAAGAATGCTAAATAGAAAGGCTTGTTATTCACAGCGGTGGGTATCTTTTAGCCTTTGTATCTGTCTCTTTGGGAATTAATGGGTAATTTTACGGGGGTATTTTGTGGCCTGTTTTGCGTTTTTACTTTTGTATTTTTAATTTATTTCATGCAAGCATATCTTGATCTGTTGCAGCATATATTGGATACGGGGGCTGTGAAAAGTGACCGTACGGGAACGGGGACGCTGAGCTGCTTTGGCTACCAGATGCGTTTTGATCTGCAGAAGGGGTTTCCGCTGGTGACGACCAAGAAACTGCATGTGAAGTCAATAATACATGAGCTGCTGTGGTTTCTGAAGGGGGATACCAATATCGCCTACCTGAAGGAGCGTGGCGTGAGCATATGGGATGAATGGGCGAATGAAAATGGCGACCTGGGACCGGTGTATGGACACCAATGGCGCAGCTGGACGGGTGCAGACGGCACAACTTACGACCAGATAAAGGATGTGCTGCAGCAGATAAAAACAAACCCGGACAGCAGGCGCATGATAGTGAATGCCTGGAATGTGGCAGACCTGCCGAAGATGGCGCTGAGCCCTTGCCATGCATTGTTCCAGTTCTACGTGGCGGATGGCAAGCTGAGCTGCCAGCTGTACCAGCGCAGTGCGGACGTCTTCCTGGGGGTGCCTTTTAATATTGCTTCGTATGCACTGCTGACCATGATGATGGCGCAGGTATGCGGGCTGCAGGCGGGGGATTTCATACACACCTTTGGTGATGTACACCTGTACAGCAATCATATAGAACAAGCTAAGCTGCAGCTGACACGCACGCCTTATCCGCTGCCGACGATGCGTATAAATCCGGATGTGAAAGACCTATTTGACTTCAAGTACGAAGACTTTACGCTGGAGAACTACCAACACCACCCGGCCATAAAAGCACCGGTGGCTGTATAAGCATTCGTCGCTTTGAGATTTACTTTTTTAGCTTTGCAACATTATGACTGTTTCTGCAATAGTTGCCGTATCTGAAAACAATGCTATAGGGCATGAGAACAAACTGCCCTGGAACCTGCCCGAAGACTTGAAATACTTTAAGCGCAAAACGCTTGGAAAGCCGGTGCTGATGGGGAGGAAAACATTTGAATCGCTGGGGAAGGCCTTGCCAGGCAGAATAAACATTGTGCTGAGTAGACAGGCAGGCCTACAACTGCCTCATGGTGTATTACTTTATGACAGCCTGGATGCGGCACTGCAAAAGCTAGAGGATGATGGAACGGAAGAGGCCTTTGTTATAGGAGGCGGGCATGTGTTTGCAGAGGCTATGCCACTAATAGACAGCCTGTATATAACCCGTGTACATACAATAATAAAAGAAGCAGATACTTTTTTTCCGGAAGTGGACCACAGCCACTGGAAACTGGTGTGGGAAGAGGCGCATGAGGCCGATGAAAAAAACAACTACGCTTACACTTTTGAGCATTACGAACGAATAGAGCTTTGAATTTGCAAACACTAATCGCATACCTTAAGTACAAACGGAAAGCAAAGACAAGACACGGGGTGCATTCCCCCTTCGTATTCAGCTTTATAGAGGATGTGCTGCGCAGCAAAACAGTGATATCGCGCATGCAACTGGAAAGGGTATTGCCGCTGGATGCACTGTCGCTGAAGGGTGAGCCACTGCAACTGCTGTACCGCATACTGGCCTACTACAAGGTGGGTAAGGTGATGAGCTATGTGGAGGAAGGCGGCAAGGTGCAGCAATACCTGGGCAATGACCATATGGGGCATGAGCTGCAGCCAACACATTTCCCTGCTGATTGCCTGCTGATGGATGTGAAAGACCCGCATGCATGGAACGCGCTATACCATATGTATGAGCATAACCTGGGCGCTAATGCGATGGTGGTGGTGACTAATATACATAAGAGCAAATTGCACAGCGAGGAATGGGAGCAATTATATAATCATAACAGTGTGCGGCTGAGCCTGGATATGTTTCATATCGGGGTGCTTTTCTTTAGGGAGGATTTTAAGGAAAAGCAGCATTTTGTGGTAAAGTAGCTTTTTGAATGCGGCAATGTAATGCCAAGTATTATTGTTTCGTTGATTAACTTATGTAGTACCTGAACGGCGCGTGTTCATACTTTTCTTTTGCGGAAAAGAAAAGTATGCAAAAGAAAGCCGCCCGAAAAAAAAGCTTCAGTTTTTTCGGGTTGGTGCTACTATGAGCGGCAGTGCTACTGCGCTGCCAGGCTAAATAACTCCGATAGCTTTTCATTTTGTTTTTGCTACTGTTAAGCTTCTTTGATATTGTGCTGCCAGGCTAAGGATGTCGCTCAGATCTTCGTTTGGTAGTTTATTGTTCATCTGGTTTCACCTCATACAATAGCAATTAGATATCTCCTTTAGGCAAAAAGAAAGCCTGCTCTTTGGAAGCAGGCTTGTATGATGTTCTTTTATTTTTTTAGTGTTTGTCCATGAAGTCGTCGGAGGCGGAGGAGCCGAGAAAGTTGTCGACCATGCCTTGCATCATTGGGGGCAGCTTTGAGGTGATGTAATCTTTTATTACCTGCAATGATTTTATTGCCTGCTCGTCGGTTAGTCCTACTTCTGTCTTCAGTTTGTCTATCAGTTCCTGCATATGGTTTTATAATAAGGTTATTAAAATTTTAAGCTGCTTTGAGATTCATGTAGTCGAGCTTGGAGTGTTCCAGCATGCTCTTGGCGTATTCCAGCGTGAGGTGGAAGCGGCCAAAATGATCGTTGGATGAAGGAAGGTCGAACATGGCATCGGTAAGAATCATTTCGCAAATGGCGCGGAGACCACGACCACCCAGCTTAAACTCTACCGCTTTTGCCACCATATAGTCCAGCGCTTCGTCTTCTACTTCCAGCGTTATGTTCTCGTACTCGAAAAGACGTGTGTACTGCTTGATGAGCGCGTTCTTCGGCTCTGTGAGTATGCGTTTCAATGCAGGGGGATCGAGCGGATTGAGGTATGTAACTACCGGCAAACGGCCCAACAGTTCGGGTATAAGACCGAAGCTGCGGAGGTCTTGTGCGTTGGCATACTGTAATATGTTGGAACGGTCCAGCTCCTGCGTGGCCTTTATGGCATTGTAGCCTATGGCAGATGTCTGCACACGGCGGGCTATCATTTTATCGATACCTTCAAATGCACCGCCGCAAATAAAGAGGATGTTCTGGGTATTTATCTTTACCATCTTCTGCTCGGGGTGCTTGCGACCGCCCTGTGGGGGTACCAGCACTTCGGAGCCTTCTAATAGCTTAAGCAGGGCCTGCTGTACGCCTTCACCGCTTACGTCGCGTGTGATGGACGGGTTGTCGCCTTTGCGGCCTACCTTATCTATCTCATCGATATATACGATACCACGTTCAGCAGCAGCCACATCGAAATTACATGACTGGAGCAAGCGGGAGAGAATGCTTTCAACGTCTTCGCCCACATAGCCGGCCTCTGTAAACACGGTAGCGTCCACTATAGCAAAGGGCACCTGCAACAGGCGTGCTATAGTTTTGGCCAGCAGTGTTTTACCAGTGCCTGTTTCGCCTACCATAATGATGTTCGATTTTTCGATCTCCACATCATCTTTATGCGGCATGGTGAGGCGCTTGTAGTGGTTGTATATAGCTACAGAAAGTATTTTCTTAGCATCATCCTGGCCAATAACATACTGGTCCAGAAACTCTTTTACTTCTTTTGGTTTGTATATGCGCTGGTCGAGCAGGTGGTTCTTTGCCGTATCCTTCTTCTTTTCCGCATCTGCGCCGGTAGCTTCCTGCAGCAAGTGATGGGCATTCTCAATACACTGGTCGCAAATATTGCCCCTCATACCTGTAAAGAGAATGCTAACCTCGCTTTCGAGGCGATCGCAGAAGGAACATTTTCTTTCAGTTTGCTTTGCCATATTCCAATTAATTAGCCTGCTAAGGTACGAAAAACGATTGGTTTATGCGGAAAAGGGTGGATAATATGAGAGTTTTCTGACATAGCGTGTTGGAAAAGAGGGGGTAGTGGTGATATAAATCCATGAATAGGCCTAGGTAAACAGCTAGTGGCGTATTACCAGAGTTTGGGTGCGGACAATGGTACCAGAACGGTAGTTGAGGTAATAAATTCCAGGTGGTATAAGAGCAAGCGAAAGTGACTGATTGCCAAGGACCTGTTTATTCAACACAATTTGTCCGAGTGTATTAGTAATACAAAGTGTACCGGGCCGGGGCGCATTAACCCAAAGCTGGTCGCTGGCGGGATTGGGGTAGCAGCTAAAAGTGGACGCAAGGGATGTACTTGGAACGGCGGTGGTTTCGTCAATTAGGTATTGAACTGTCTTCTGTATACCGCCTGGACTGTTGGTCGAGTCTATCTTCAGCAGGGCAGATGTGTGGCTATCATCGAACCAAACATAGGTAACCATGGTTGTAACTGAAACTGTCCGGCTTGTTAGCTCTGTATCATTTTCTGTCTGTGTTATCTTTAGTCGCAGGGTATTGGGATATGTGCCATTGGGTAGCTTTAGTGTGCCGTAAGCATCTGCTGCGAGCGTGTCTATGCCACTACCATGTAAATGAAATGAAGAGAAAGTAACATCCGTAAGATAAGTACCTAAAGTAGAAGTGCCATAGCTAATAGGCCGCAAGGCAAATAAGTTTGGCTTTGAATAGGAAATGTTGATTGAATTTACTGTGTCGAGATAGCCTACCAGGAAACTGCTGTCTGCATTAGTATGTACATATACAAAAGTTCCGTTTGAATATTTTTCCACCAGGTTGGCGGTTGGGAAAAGGCTGCCTGCTGTAGTGGCTGAGGGACTTACCATCCACTCTGTGGTCGTATCGGCAAGTGGTGTGAGACCGGTGAAATCCCAGGTGAGGGCTGCACCTGCGGGGCCAGCCAAAGCAGCAGGGTCGCACTGCTGAAAGCGAAGTGTGGTGCCAATGGAAAAATCTTCGCAGTGATGAATAGTAAGCTGGGCATTGGCGCTGCTTACGGCACACAGGGCAATGAGGAATAATCTGAATTTCATATTTCTGCTTATTGAAAGAGTTAGAAGAGATTTATTTAAAAACGTCGTCCTTTTCGTAGGCACCTATATTTTTTCGACGGGACATGAGGTACATAGCAAAATGAAAACCTACACCCACACCCCATATAAGCATAGCGGTAAGCACTCCCTTTATATTATCGGCAGTATTTGCTCCCCCCAGATATAGTACAAGGCAAAAAGCAAGGCCCATAACCACAATATATGTAACCAGGTGATAGTTGAAACCTATATAGCCGCTATTCTCATCCTTCATACTCATGAACAGGGCTGAAGCGAAAATAAGCGCCAGGTAAGCGGCAAAAAGAAAGCTATTGGATGAATGAGCAGGAAATACATGAATATTGAAATAATAATAAACGAGTGTAAGTATTACCACAATAAGCGCATAGAGCAGTAAAAGACGATTGAAAAATTTCATATTATTTTAGTTTTTAAACAGTAAATCTTTGATTTCGGGGTTGTAAAACAACAGTATGTTGCGCTGTGCAAATTCGTGCAGCAGATCAAGCCCAAGAGGAGTAAGGAAATAATATTTGCGTTCCGGGCCACCTTCGCCAGGGCCTGCTTTAAAGTCTACCATATCCAGCTCCTTGTATTTGCGCAGGGTTCGGTAAAGGCTTTGTTCTTCGCAGGTGAGCGTGCCGAGTGTTTTTTCTTCTACAAACTGCCTGATCTCATCCACATACTTAGGGCTTTGCTTCAGCGCCAGGAAGATCCATAGCGTTAACTGACCTTTTTTGTAGGTTTCTTCCCATGCATCGAGCAATTCATCGCGTTGTTGCTGTGTTTTTATAATGCGGCTACCACTTCTAAACATTATGTATTATTCAAGTTGTATAATACAAATGTAATACTATATCTCATATTTGCAAATTCTTCTCTGTCTTTATAATAAATAGGGTACACTGCTTTTGTTTAACTTGCATAAAGTATGTCATTGCTGTTTGCTGATAAAAACGCCAACGCCTACCGCTTTGCCGATATAATATTGCCCCTTAACATGCCTAACCTGCTGACCTACAGCGTGCCGGAAGAAATACAGGCATTGCTGCAGCCGGGCATGCGCGTGGAAGTGGCCCTTGGCAAGAACAAGCAATATGCAGGCATAGTAGAGCGGCTGCATAATGAACAGCCTGAAGCCTACCAGGTAAAGAATATACGCAGCATAATAGACGAGGAACCGGTGGTGAATGAACGGCAGTTGAAGTTCTGGCACTGGATAGCGCACTATTATATGGCAGCGCCCGGAGAGGTGATGCAGGCGGCACTACCCGCGCACCTGAAGCTGATGGGGGAAACGAGACTGCAATGGGCAGGTGAAAAAGATGTGGTATATGAATGGACTGACCATGCCTACCTGGCTGCTGAAGCGCTGGAAACGCGCCATGAGCTGACCATAAGCGAGCTCAAGAACATAGTGGGCCTGCGGCATTTTACAGCCGTGCTGAATGAGCTGCTGGAGCAGCAGGTACTGATCATAAATGATTCGCTGGAGCCTGCTTACAGGCCTAAGAAGGAGAAGATAGTGGCGCTACATGCGCTGTTTGATAATGAAAAAGACCTGATAGCGCTGTTTGATGAATTGCAACGTGCGCCAAAGCAACTGAACGTGCTGATGGCCTACACGGAGCTATCATTGAAAAATGGTGTGGTGCGGCAAGCTGAATTGCTGGAGCGCAGCAATGCCAATGCGGCGCAGATAAAAAGCCTGGCAGATAAAGGTGTATTCAGCATAACAGAAATAGATGTGGGCAGGCTGAACTATCCTGCTAAAGATGAAGAACTGAGAGAGATAAACTTTACGCCGGCACAGCAAAAGGCCTATGATGAAATAAACAAAGCCTTTGAAGAGAAAGAAGTGGTGCTGCTGCATGGTGTGACGGGCAGCGGTAAAACACTGCTGTATATAAACAAGATACGTGAGGTGCTGGCTGAAGGCAAGCAGGCAATACTACTGCTACCGGAGATAGGGCTTACTACGCAACTGGTGAGCAGGTTGTATGCTTACTTTGGTGAAGACCTGGGGGTGTATCATTCCCGCTTTAGTAATAATGAGCGTGTGGAGATATGGGAAAAAGTGCAGAAGGGTAAATATAAAGTAGTAGTAGGACCGCGCTCTGCGCTATGGCTGCCTTATAAAGACCTGGGGCTGATAATAGCTGATGAGGAACATGATGGCAGCTATAAACAGAAAGATCCGGCTCCGCGCTTTCATGCGCGGGACTCTGCCATATACCTGGCGGCGCTGCATGATGCAAAGGTAATACTGGGCTCTGCAACACCATCTGTAGAGAGCCTTTATAATGCAAAGCAGGGCAAATATGCCTATGTGCCGCTGCCCGAGCGCTATATGGGTGTGAGCATGCCTGCCATAGAAATAGTGAACGCCAAGAGCCTGGAGACCGTGAAGCAGCAGGGCATAAAGCTGCTGAGCCCTGCGCTGATGGAAGCTATAACTAACGCGCTACAACAAAAGCGGCAGGTGATACTTTTTCAGAACCGAAGAGGTTATGCGCCTTTTCAGCTATGTACGGTGTGTGGCTGGGTGCCACATTGCAAGAACTGCGATGTATCGCTTACTTACCACAAGAGCAGCGATAAGATGCACTGTCACTACTGTGGAATGAAAACTGCAGTGCCGCATAACTGTGCTGCTTGCGGCAGCAATAGACTTGTAAGCAAAAGCTTTGGTACAGAGAAGATAGAGGAAGAGGTGCAGCAGGTTTTTCCAAAAGCAAGGGTGGCACGTATGGATGTGGACAGCATGCGTGGAAAGCAAAGCATGAACCGGCTGCTGGATGAGCTGGAAAAACAAAAAATAGACATACTTGTAGGTACACAGATGGTGGTGAAAGGGCTGGACTTTGCATCTGTGAGCCTAGTGGGCATACTGAATGCGGATAACCTGCTGAGCTACCCGGACTTTCGCGTGAATGAGCGGGCTTTTCAGCTGATGGAACAGGTGAGCGGTAGGGCGGGAAGAATGGATGGGGCTGGCAAAGTAATAATACAGGCGTATAATATGGCCCACCCTGTGCTGCAATGGGTGCAGGAGCATGATGTAAATGCGTTTTATGAACGCGAAATAAAGGAACGCGAGCAGTTTGCGTATCCGCCATTCTCAAGACTTATTAAAATCATCTTTAAGCATATTGATGAAACAAAAGCGGTGCATGGAGCTGTGCAGATGGCTGAGACATTGAAGGCGATAGATAATATATCTGTGCAAGGGCCTGCGCCTGCTATAGTATCACGTGTGCGGAACTGGTATATACATGAGGTGTGGCTGAAATGCCCACGTGACTCGAAGACGCTGGACAAAGTAAAACAAACGGCAAAAGAACAGAAGCAATTGATTACTGCCCAAAGAGGCTATACAGGGCTGCAGATACTATTTGATGTGGACCCTGTATAAAATAAAACAGACAGGATATTGAGTCCTGTCCGTTTACTGATTTATGTATATATAATCATCCTTATTGCTCGCTCGCAATAGTGTTCATCTCTTTAGTTTTTGCCTATTACGAACATGTATGGGTCCAACTCATCACTGCCCAGGGCTGATTGCACACCGGATGTATTCTTTATTATCTGGTGGCTGGATAAATCAACTACTTCAAGGTGTGGGAAGTATGACTTATTCCGTTCTGTTGTTCGCACGTATGTTGCAAGGAATACTGCTGAATAAACGTCCGCTGCTATAATGTCCTTTATATAATGCAACCATTGATTTGATCCCTTTTTCATAACGACCATTTTATTACTTATACTATATCTACGATCGTGCCAGTATTTTGGATTGTGATACGTAATTGTCGAATTATAAAATCCTTAACAATATAGACGAGAAAAGAGGCACTGAACGCTAATGAAAAGCAGAAAAAAATTTCAGAAAGAATTGAGGGGTAGGGAATTAACAACTAGTTTTTGCAGGCAATAAAGATAAAAGGCATATTGCCGCGCTCGTTGAGAGCTTTACGCACTTTGTCCTTATCTTTTATCATTTTGTACTTCTGCAGGTCTATTACTTCAAGGTAGGGGATATAAGATTTGGTGAGGCTCATCTGTCGGATATATATGCCGAGCATTGCCGCGGAATCTATGTCTGCTGCAATGATATGTTTTACGTAGTGTACCCAAACCTTATCCTGCCCGCTCCACATAAAAAATGATTTTTATCTATTCATGTGCTTGCTGTAAACACCATTAATGTCTGCGCCACAGCCACATCCTTTTCTTGTAGTCTTACAACTTTGTGCCAACGTAAGCCCCAGACCCAGCAATACCGTGAAAATGATGGCTTTATTTCCCTTACTTCGCTTCATAAATGCTTTTACTTTTGTAAAAATAGGCAAATTGCAAGCAGCAAAATGTAAAAAAATACTTATAGCCCCGTTGGATTGGGGACTGGGCCATACTACCCGCTGTGTGCCTGTAATGCGCTACCTGCAAGGATTAGGGCTGCAACCGGTGTTTGCCGGTAACGATTGGCAACGGCGTTTTATAGATAAGACCTTTAACAATATAGAAACCATTCATATTGATGGGTATAATGTGCGATATGGTGAAAGGAATAGTGGATTTTTATACTCAATATTACTACAGGTTCCCCGAATTTTCAGGACCATATATGCGGAGCATAGGTGGTTGATGGAGCTAACTGAAAGAGAATCGTTTGCAGGAATTATATCAGACAACCGGTATGGGTTGTACCACCCTACAATTCCCAGCGTAATAATGACGCATCAGCTGGAGGTGCAAAGCGGCATGGGTAATACTGCTAATAAGGGCCTGCAGCGGATGCATTACCGTTATCTGCAACGCTTTGGCGAGTGCTGGGTGCCGGATGTGGCAGACAGCCCTAACCTGAGTGGCAAACTGGGGCACCCGGATAAGCTACCGCCCAATACCTATTATATAGGTCTGCTCTCCCAGCTGGAAGCGGCTGCTGATGAAGAAAAAGATAATAGCCTGGTTATATTGCTTTCGGGACCGGAGCCACAGCGCAGTGTGCTGTCTGCCCTGCTTTGGGAGCAATTGTATCACTATCCCGGCACCATACACTTTGTGGAAGGGAGCATTGATGCTGAAACGCCCAAAGACATACCGGAACACATACATCATTATAAACAATTGAACCGGACAGAACTATTGCCGCTACTGAGCAAGGCCGGTATGGTGATATGCCGCAGTGGCTACTCGACCCTGATGGACCTGCTGCGACTGAAACAAAAGGCCATACTGATACCGACACCGGGACAAACGGAACAGGAATACCTGGGAAAACACATGATGGGGTTGGGCATTTTTTATTGCCAGGGGCAAAAAAACCTTGAATTGAGCAAAGCATTAGCACGGGCAACACATTTTTCCTATCTTAGCAGTGGAATTGGTGATGAGGGCTTTCAACAACACCAGGAAGTGATAGACAGGTGGCTGACGCGACTTTAAACTTTCACAACATACATAGCAGGGGAGACAGAGGTGCAGGCTTTAATAGCTTGTTAATGGCGGTATGATTATATTAACATATATACCTTACTGTTTTACCTTTGAAATTCGATTAAAACTGAAAATATGAACCTGCGTAGTGCATTACTCATTGTTTGCGGAGCAGCAGCTATACTGAGCAGCTGTGACAAGGCCACAAACCCTGACGCATTTAATTACACATTCCAGAACAATACTGACAAGCAGATACACGTGGATGTATATGGCAGTATGGACGACTACATGAATAATGCTAACCCTGTGACCAGGGGTGTGGCTAGCGCCAATGGCAGCTTTGTAGTGCGCTCATCTACCCTGCATACAGATGTACCTTACTATGTGGACTGGTACAGCGATGACTATACCTACACCAACTGGGTGAGCCGCGAAGACCTCTACACTGCTTTTAATCCGCGCTTTACAGCCTCTGTGCAGACAAACCTGATGAAGCTGGAAAGTGAAACAGACTATGCCCGCCTGCTGTGCCTGGATGGTAACCATACCGGCACAACCTGGCTGGCTACAGATGGCTTTACCTATTTATACAGCAATGGCGGAAGTGATAGCGTGCTGTGGAACAACCTGCCACAGAATGATAAATTCTTCCAGATGGTGTTTCGTAAGGATTTTAGCATGACCTATTCCTACATAGCACCGGACGGACAGCATGCTGATGTGACACTGATAGTGCGCACAGATGGAGCGGGTACACCTGCAGGCAGCACTACAGGCCATTTATCATTATACTATAACAGCAGCAAGTACAGCGAAAGCGGCCAGCTGAACAAAGCAGGTGATATCTATTATACACTAAGCGCGCCTTCAGGTACGCAGGGAGCTGTGCCTACCACCAATATGCTGGTAACAATAAAAGATGTGGGTAGCTTTACTATGTCAAGGCAAACAATTAACTAGTAGAAGGGTAAATAAAAAGACATTTGAAGCCAGGCATTCTGCCTGGCTTTTAGTTTGTGCAAAAAGAAAGCCGGAAAGACAAAACTTTCCGGCTGAAACTAAACCTACCTAACCACTCAACTCTTAAGATTTTTGCTGTGCGAATTCCATATTAAGGTTAATGGATACTTCGTCACCTACCACTGCGCCGCCAGCTTCAGTAAGTGCGCTCCATTTGAGGCCGTAAGCTTTGCGGCTGATGGAAGAGCTGGCCCTGAAGCCTGCTTTGATATTGCCCCATGGATCCTTAACAGTACCGCCATACAGCACGCCGAATTTTACTTTTTTCGTAACGTCACGTATGGTAAGGTTGCCTTCCAGGGCGTACATGTTGCCTTTTACTTTTTTGAAAGAAGTACTGGTAAAGGTCATGTTGGGATATTTTTCTGCATTGAAGAAGTCATCGCTCTTCAGGTGTTTATCACGTGCATCATTATCTGTGTTGATACTGTTTACATCTACAGTGAAGCTGATTTGGGCATTGTTGAAATCATTGCCGTTGCTTACCACAGTGCCTTCAAATTTTTTGAAGTTGCCTTCTACGGTAGATACTGTGAGGTGTGTTACTGAAAATTTAACTGCAGAGTGGGTAGCATCAGTGCTCCATTTTGCAGGTGCATTAGTTGCGGTGGTAGTTGCAACTGGTTTTTTAACCGGTGATTTTTTAGCGTCTTTTGCCTGTGCTATAAAACCGGCCTGTGCGAGTAATAAGGCTGATAAAATAATTGCTTTTTTCATTTTGCTGTGTTTAAAAAGTATTGGTTTGAATTCCACAGCAAATGTATGTACGTACATGCAATTCATTTATTGCAATATCTTATAGGCATATAGATGTATGTACATGCATAACTGCTGAGGATATATTAAATAGAAGTAGGCAGCATTATAGATACAATTATTTAAACATTATGTTTAAAATATTAGTAGTCTTGGTGAAACAACTAACAGATAGATTATATTAAGTATATTTTTTTTGCTTTTTATTAACTAAATATTTTATCTTGCAATTAATAAAAATTTAATCCTGCGGTAGCGCGGTGGTAACCTTTATCTATCTTTTAAAAAAACTAAATGAAATATGAAATTTAAAAAACTACTCATTGCAGCATTGGCCCTATCCCCTATATGCGCTTTTGCACAGAAACCGAATTTATTAGGATTAACGCACTATACTTACAACCATGCGCTGACTGCGTTTCTTCAAACGGACTCAACGGTATATAGCTATTCAGGCTCAGAAGCTTATCCTAATTATGACCAGGCGCTTACCAGCGATTATAGCTATGCACTTACCGGCTATTACTATGCTTCTAAAATAAACAATACATATGATGGCAGCGGCAACCTGCTGACCTCTATCAAACAGATTTGCGATACCCCGAGTACATGGGTAAATTCAACTCAAGACGCCTATTCATATGATGCATCGAACAACATGATACTACATGTGAGTATGATCTGGAAGAGCGGTGCATGGGCTGTGACCAGCCGCGAAGGTTCAACCTACAATGGCAGCAATGATCAGATAACAGATACCCTGTACTATAACGGAGGTAAAGGATATGGTCCACAGTCGCTGGTTCGTTCAACTTACGATGGCTCTCACCATTTGCTTTCTGATTCTACCTATGGCTACTATGGCGGTACCTGGTATACATCGGGCAGGGATATATATACAATAACAAGCGGTAAAACCAGCAATTGGTTGCACACTATCTACAACGGCAAGAAATCTGCATGGATCAACTATTCACAGGATGCATATACCTATGACGGCGGTGGCAACCTGGCATCTGATATTTACCAGAGAGCGGATTCAACAGGTGCTACTTTCACTAATGTTGAAGAAAGGGCATTTTCTTATTCAGGCCCGTTGCTGATGACCAGCGATACTTCTACATGGACTTCCGGTGCATGGGTAGCATCTACTCATGACAGTCTTAGCTACGATGTGAACGGTGACAAAATTGCACAGGTTAACTCATACTGGAGCAGCAGTATCAGCAAGTTTGTATACTCGACAAACGAAGAAAACACATTTGACCCGACAACCCATGTGATCCTTAGTACTACCGTAAGCATGTGGAACTTCCCGGGATGGGCTTATTACACATCTAAAGGACTTGGATCGCAAACACTGTATTACTACGGCCCGCTGGGTGTGCATGATGTAGCCAATGCAGGCGGCAGCATAAAACTGTCACCGGTACCAGCCATTAACTATGTGAACCTGAACCTGACATGGGATGCACCACAGACTGCAATAATAGCTGTATATGACATGACAGGCAAGCTGTGCAGCCAATGGCAGACAGCGCGTGGCACCAACTACAGCGCTACTGTGCCTACAACAAACCTGCGTGCGGGTAACTATATAATAAAGGTAAAAGGTGATAACGGCACAATAAGCCAACAGTTCAGCGTAATACATTAATTATAAAAGCTTTACTTAACAAAAAGCCCCCTCGGTTGAACCGAGGGGGCTTTTTATTGCAACCATAATTAAGCATGTATTAATTATTAGTAATTTTTTTATTGCTTATATTCATAGTTAAAATCTGTATTATGAAACTGAACTTTACTTCCTCTATCTTCAGTTGCCTTTTGCTTTTTCTGTTTGCTAATACTGCAAATGCAAGGCTACGAGTAATTGCAAATACCTACTGCTATTCCAACGGCACTATGTATGTTCCTAGTGATTCCTCTACTTATACATACTCGGGCCACCGGGGCAGCACAATATCATTCAACACGTTTTATTGGACAGTGATGGCGAACTGTGATACTAACTATTACTACTACCCTACTGCAAGTGGCGGTTACTATACTAACTACAGAATTGTAAACACCTTTGACGCCAATGATAATATGCTGACCTCAACATATCAGCAATGCGATACGGCACATAAGATATGGTATAACCAAGCGCTATATAGCTATGCTTATGATGCAAATAATAACCAAGTGAGCTCGTTAGCACAATATTGGGATACAACGGGAGGCAGCGGCGGTGTATGGAAAAACTCAGGTAAAACAACCGTTACTTATGATGCCAACAATAATAACATAACAGATACAACCTTTAGCTGGCTAAGTGGCGCTTGGACAAACTCACAACTGATGGTACATACGTACGACAGTCATAACTACCTGCTGGAAACGCAAAGCTATTATTATTATACCGGCGCATGGATCAATTCTCAAAAAACAATATACAATCTGAACGCGGGACATAAACCGGATTCAACCGTGCAGTATGTATGGGATGGGAGCAAATCCTCCTGGGATTTCTATATGAAGGACGCGTATGTATATGATGCATCGTATAATATACTGGCGGATACAAGCTCATTTTGGAATAGTACCGGCAACGTATGGCAGGGCTCAAACCTGAATTTATATACTTATAGCGGCAGCGATGTTGTAAGCGATGAAATGCTAAGCAATGCAACCATGACTGGATGGACAAAATACCAGAAGAAGAATATGACCTATGATGCAAGCCATGATCTGCTTACAACCGTGACACAATATTGGAAATCTTACAAGTCGGCTTACGATAATGTAAGCAAAGGAGTAAATATTTATAATACTGAAAACCTGATAAGCAGCTATACAACGACTACGTGGGATAGCGCGAGCAGCAGCTGGATACAATCTAACGGAAGCGACCAGCAGGACCGCTTTTATTATGAGTCGTACGTAGGTGCGGGAGTGAGCAATGTAATTATGCAGGCGAGCGCAGTGCAGCTATACCCTAACCCGGCGGGCAGCTACATGAACATAGCAATAAGCAATACAGATAACAAGGTACTAACCCTAGCTGTATATGATATGAACGGAAGGCAATACAAACAGTGGCAAACACCAGCGGGCAATAACTACAATGCTACTGTGCCTGTAAATGAGCTACCGGCTGGCAACTATATAATAGAAGTGACGAACGGTACTACACAGACAACGAAACAGTTTAGTGTAGTGCATTAACATAATTAGCAACAAGGTATGAAGATGGCTTTGCGCGTTGTGCAGGCCATTTTTATTTGCATTAATATGTATATTTATATTGAAAAATACCTTTATGAAAACTTTACTTACCTATTTTCTATCCGGCAGCCTGATTCTTGCGACATCTGCGGGTTATGCACAGAAGAATGCGCGCACGACGAGTCCCACGCACAATTTAGTTGCCGTAGCAAATTGCACATCAGATGGCGCCAGCTACACTTTAACGGACAGTACCACGTATTCATACTCCCACAACAGGACGGGTGGTGCATACCTGACGCTTATAGGCTGGGATTACGCAGGCGCCTATGATACTGCTATAAAATATGTGTATGGCACCGGTATGTATACGCCGGGCACGCGCAGCGTACAGCTTTTTGACGCCAGCGGAAATATGCTGAGCCAAACGACGCAGAAATACAGTGATACCGCAGCAAGCCACTGGCTGAATGAATGGAAATATGAGTACACCTATGATGCGCGTAACAATATGCTATCAAAGGCGTATGCCTACTGGACCGTGCCATATATGGCAACAGTTGCCACATGGGTATATGGCATGATGGACGGCTACACCTATGATACGAGCAATAATCTTTTAACAGACACCCTTTTTTCCGCGGATACAACGGCGTGGATAGCAGGAAGCGCAAACCAGTTTTCTTACGATGCTCATCATAACATAACAAAGGAAATATCCACCGACAAATATCCAAGCTGGGACACCTTCCGTGTAATAAATTATTGGCTGAATGCAGGCTTTAAACCAGATTCTACTACAACGTTTAATAAACGGGCCGGTGTGTGGAGTCTTTATTCCATCGAAAAATATACCTACGATGCCAGCTACAATATGCTAAGCGATACACTTGCAAATGTTGTTTACAGCAAAGTAACGCCCTGGCAGCTTACCATTAATACCTATACAGGAGGTAACCTGGCAACACAGGAAAGTCGCACTAACAAAGGAGATACATTACCCGTTGTTTGGACAAATGTTAACTATAAGATGATGAGTTATGATGCTGCCAGCAATATGATAAGCGTGATAAACCAAAACTGGAACCCAAGCCCGAGCTTTTTAAGCTATGTAAACGCTAACAATGATACAAATACATTCAGCTCCTTCAATAAAATAACCAACTATACCACCACATCGTGGGAGATAACGAAAAAACAGTGGATACAAGCACCCGGACACGATGCACAGGCCAGGTTTTACTATGATACCATCCCGGGGCTGTATGTGAACAATGCAATTAAGGAAGCCACAAGCATAAGCATGTACCCGGTGCCTGCAAACAATAATCTGAAAGTAAGCGTGAACCGGAATGGCAGCCACAATATAGTTTTCGACGTTTTTGATATGAAGGGCGGCCTGTACAGGCAATGGAGCGTGAACATGACCGACAGCTATAGCACAGATATACCTACAGCTATGTTACCTGCCGGCAATTATATACTGACGGCTAAGAGCGAGGGGGAAACGATTGCAAAACAGTTTAGCGTGGTGCATTAATAAAACTGGAGCTATTTTCTATTAAAAGCCCTGTATGTGTCATACAGGGCTTTTACTTATTTATTTTTATTGTATATTTATGGTATAAAATAGACTATCATGAAAACAAAATTTACTTACATCCTTGTCTGCTGTTTTCTGTTTATCTCTTCTTTAAGTAATGCGCAATCGAGCATTATAATTGAAACAGCAAATACATCGTACACCACAGACAGCATAGGCTGGTATGCATACGATTCAACTTATTATTTTTATTCGGGTGTGAGAGGTGGCTTTCCTGTGATACAGAACGGGTATTGGGAATATGTCGGCAAGTTCGATACTGTTTACTACGCTTATAGATCGGACAGAGCCGGTATGTACTCTACTACCTATCGTACGGTGGAGACATTTGATACACATGACAACTTACTAAGTTCAACATCTCAAACCTATGATACTGCAACGGGTACGTGGAAGAGTTATTATCAGACGGTTTATACCTATGATGCGCATAATAATACGCTGAGCACCACCTATCAGAATTGGGATACAAGCAGCGGCGGATCGTGGAAAAATGCGGCCCGATATAGTTATAGCTATGATGCGAGCAATAATATGCTTACAGACACGACCTTAATACCATCAGGCAGTGCCTGGAACTTCAGTTCTCTATATTTGTATACCTACAATTCGCACAATGACCTGGTTGAAAATATAGATATGTCGTATGTGGGAGGTAGCTGGGCCAATAGTGAAAAATATACCTATTACATTAATGCAGGTCATAAGCCAGATTCTATGCTGGTATATATGCCTTCCGGACCGGCGTGGAGCAATTTCTACAAGGACATTTATACTTACGACGGATCTTATAATATGCTAACGGATACAATGCTGCAATGGAATAACATCACCTTTGTATGGCATAACATCTATCTGCATGTTTATACCTACAGCGGAAGTGACCGGCTAAGCGATGAATATAAAACAGCCCAAGGAGATACAGCATGGGTTGGTTTCAGATACACCAGTTATAACTATGATGCAAACCATAATGAGACATTAGCCCTTTACCAGAACTGGGATACAGCAACAAAGACCTACATTAACTATTATAAGTACGATAATAGCTTTAACTCTCTTAAAAAACTGGATACATTGGTCTATTCCACATGGGCTTCTGGCGCCTGGGCAACGAGCTATAAAACTAAATATTATTATAAGACCCTGGATGGAGTAAAAGATATAGCGCAGAACGGCGGCGACATGCACTTGTACCCATCACCTGCAAACGGGTATATGAACGTGGACATAAAATGGAAAACAGCACAGGCTGCGAGGCTGGCCATATATGATATGAACGGCAGACTATGCAGGCAATGGACTGCCGATGCAAGCCTTAATTATCATAGCAATATACCAACTGCAAATCTGCCAGCTGGCAATTACATACTGAAAGTACAGGGTGATGCAGGACAGGTGGCGAGGCAGTTTAGTGTGGTGCATTAGCATTTACTTTATACATACTATGTTATCTTTAGGGCTGTATGTATAATAAGACATTTGAGACACTGAGGGCGGTGATAAGAAGCCGACGCAGCGTAAAGGCTACTGCAATGAACGGGCAGAAGATAGGCGCGGATGAGCTGCAGCAAATACTGGAACTGGCTCATTGGGCACCTACACATGGCCGCACAGAACCCTGGCATTTTTTTGTGTATGAAGGAGCTGCGCTAAAACAGTTTGGGCAGACCCATGCAACGCTATACTGGGAAAATACGGCGGAAGAAAAACGCAATGAAGCATCGCGCGATAAACTGATAGATGCGATTGAAAAAGCATCTCAACTGCTGATAGCTGTGATGAAACGCGGCAGCAACCCTAAAATACCGGCCATAGAAGAAGTAGCCGCCAGCTGTGCTGCTATACAAAATATACTGCTGGGCGCTACGGCCCTGGGTATAGCATCGTTCTGGAACAGCGGCGGTATGACGCATCATCCTGCGCTGAAGGAACATCTGGGCTTAGCAGCAGATGATGTGGTGCTGGGGCTTATTTACCTGGGCTACAGCGATGAGGCAAAAGAAGGAAAACGCAATACTGCTATAGGGGATAAGGTGACCATGATGCGCTGATATTTAATCATTATTTTTTTATGTCTGTACTGGATAAACTAGCATTTGCACTGGGAGAACGGAGCGAAGTGCCTAATAAAGCGCTGGCGCAGCAAATAGTCGCTAAAAATGATAAAGCCGCAGTAGCTGAACTGGCGGAAAACCTGAACAATAAAAACAAGGCTGTACAGGCTGATTGTATAAAAACCCTTTATGAAGTGGGCGCACTTAAACCTTCACTTATTTCAGGTTATGCCAAACAATTTATAACACTATTGGATAGTAAAAATAATAGAATGCAATGGGGCGCTATGACGGCACTGAGCAGTATAGTAGCCGAAGCACCTAAAGCAATATATAATGCACTACCGAAAATAGTGGACGTGGCAGACAAGGGCAGTGTGATAACAAAAGACCACTGTGCTAAAATACTAACTGCACTGTGTGGTATAAAGCAATATACTGCAGAAGCATTCTCACTGCTAAGTGAGCAGATATTAAATGCACCGGTGAACCAGTTGCCCACCTATGCGGAAAACGCGCTGCCCATAGTACCGAAAGCTGAGCAGGCAGCATTTGCTGAAATGTTGAGCAAACGTCTTAAAGACGAAATGACCGATACCAAGCGTAGGCGTCTTGAAAAAGTAATAAGCAAGCTAAGTGCACAAGCGAAAAGTAGCCACTAATTTTACATGAAATTCTGCAAACCCCAAAGATTGAAGCCGTGTACCATAACTGCTGAGAAAAGGCTTTTAGTGCGAAAGGTAAGATAGCCCCACATGAAGCCTACAGGCATAATGTGTATAGCGGCTAATATAGCCGGCCATATTCCGTCTTTCCTGAAGTCCTGGCCAAAATTGGGTACATGCATTAAAGCCCATACCATGCTTGCCAGCACAAAGCCTAAGGCGGGATTGCGGAGGGCCGCACCAAAGCGTGTCTGCATGAGCATACGCAAAAATTCTTCCCACAGCGCTGCCGAAATGATACCAGTAAACAACATATCCAGTACGCCCATTTCAAGATACATAGCCTGCCAGTGAGAAGACTCGGGTACTACAAGCAGCGTGGTGACGCCAACTATAATGTGTATGAATATGGGCAGATACCAATAGTGAAAATTGAGGCCCAGCTCGCGGGGCTTATACTTATATACAAAGAGATAAATTATGGCCAATGCTATGGGAAAAATAAACAGGAAGAGCAGCAATACTGTGAGTTTTACCGGCGCAGTTACATGCTGCCAGTCTTTACTAAAAAAACGTATGGCCAAGCCGATAGCGGCGAGTATAACAGAAAGCAGAATAATAGTTGTTTCTTTTTTCACAGGCTTTTTTATAGGGAAGCCTACGGCGGGTTTTGGAAATGCAGTTACTGTTATATCGGTTACAAAGCAGCAGAGCCACATGGCAAAAATATATGCAATACCGTGCACCATGTCATGCGCATTGCGGGAGAAGATAAGTATTATGATACAAATAAGTCCGATGAGTGTTGTAACAAAGGGATATTTACGTATTAAACGCAGGTGATTTTTCAGGCTTAGGGAGAGGACGCTCATGGAGGGTGTTACTTAAGTAGTGAATCTATAATTGCCTTAAGCTTGTCGCCATCGTGTGGGCGCAGCATTTGCATATCGGCGTAATTACCATTCTTGTCTATGAGGTAGTAGGATGGTATGCTTTGTATGGCATATTCTTTAGCCACGGGGCCTTCCATAGCGCCTGCTACACGAGTATGCATGCCTTCTATGTTGTGTTTTTCTATTGCTTTCTTCCAGTTGCTTTCGTCTTCATCTACCGATACATAAAGGAATATTATGTCTTTGTCTTTATATGATTTTTCCAACTCTGCGGCCTTAGGCATTTCCGCTATGCAGGGCATGCACCAGCTGGCCCAGAAATCGAGCATCACTACTTTGCCTTTCAGATCTGACAAATGAACGTCCTTACCATCAAGTGTATGAAAAGCAAAATCTACAGCGGGTGAGCCGGGACTAAGCTTTCTTTTTGTAGTAAGGTTCCGTTCAAGCAAGGCTGTATAACGGCCATGTGGAAAACGTTTTTTGTAGGTGGCAACTGCTTCCTCACTACTTGCAAGAGTGCCAAATTTGAAATTCCGGTTGATGACGGTAGCGGCATAGAAATCTGCAGTTTTAGGCGGCATGTTGTTGTGGCCTAATGCAAAGTGTGTGAGGCTATCGAAAGCTTTTTCTTTTATGCCTGCTTTGTTTAAACCCGCCTCGTACAAACGATTGACATATACCTGGTAGGCAGAGAGGCTAAGCAGATCATCGTCAAATGCTTCAGGTACGTCTTTTAGTACAACATAGTCTTCCTGCGGAATATCTTTAATGTACATGGTGTGCTGCTTGTTCATCTCGTGGAACTGCGGATAGATGAGCATGACACTATAGGTGCCATAACGGTAGCCTGCAGACCAGAATTTGACAAAGGCAGGATCAAGGCCTTTTTTATGTTCATTTACAAAAGCCATTTCAACCTTATAAGTGCTATCCAGAGAGCGTTCAAAATCTGCAGGGTCTTTAGTGCAAAGCAGCTGTGCGTTGCGCTCGAACATGAGCTGTGAACCATAGATCAACTCATGCAAAGCACAAAAGTTGGCTTCTGCTGCACCTTTGCCGGTATAGTGCAGGCTTGAGTCAAAATTTTTAGCATCCAGTGTCATGTCCAGGTCGTAGCCAGGTTTTACTGTAAGCTCCGTCATCTGGTCGCCGTGAACGAACATGATACTTGTAAACTCATCAGCTACCGGGAATTGCAGACTGAATTTGCCATCATTGCTTAGATGGGCTGCGTAGTTTTTTGCCTGCACCTCCACATCGTTAACGTAAAATTGCACGCTGACGCTGTCTGTTGCAGGGTTAGTTATTTTGCCATGCAGTTTTACTGTGTTTTCAGCAAGGGCTGCGAAGGCAATAAATATGCTGCAGCATAGCAGCAGTGTATTTTTAAGAAAAGAAGGTCTCATACCGTAGAGTGTTATATCCATTAAATCGAAAAGAAGGATAGAAAGTTACAAAAAGCAAATGCAATTTTAGAAAGTGTCTTTGTGTTATTGTCACCCATGGTGGGGGAGTTTTTAAGGATTGCTCAATTAACTTTGCATTTATCGTTGAATCGTCCTTAAAACCAAGTTTTGTAATAGCTGATACGTCTTTATTTACATGATGCTATTATACCTTCTCAAAGCCCTTAAATCGCTACATAATTTTGGACGCACCATAGGCTGCCTTTTTTTGTCTATTATTTTAGTCACGCCCTGTTTTGCTCAAAATCATAAAATAATATGCTCTTGGGGAAATACGCCGGACAGTTCGTTTATCAAATTCAAAAGACCTTTACACCTTAAAAATCTAATGAATACTACCGATAGTGTTTACTTCCGCTTCAGTACATATGGTCAAATTGTTGACATATGGTCAAAGGATGGGAGGATATTCAATGGTTTTGTAGTTAACTATACTTATAAATATAAATCGGACGATGAACAGCCAGGCAAAAACAAGGGTAGATTATTTTTTAAACGCCTGGTTTTAGATTCCTCAATTGCCAGAAGAGTTTACTATATGAGTAAAAATATAGAAAACATACCTACGGAGGATTCAATTCCTGAGTGGAATTGGAGTTCTGTTTATGCTCTTTATACATTTGAAACATCGTCGCCATTGTACTATTGTAAAAAAGAATACAAAAGTCCTAATGAGGCGGAAGTACCTCAGGCTAAAATAATACAGAATGTTATTGATTCGTTTAATTCATTATTGAGGCTGCGGAAAACATTTGATGATTTCACGAATAATTTGCCTTTTGGTTGTTGCTATGCTGTGAGTCCTAATCTTTGGCTTAAGAAATTAAATAAAAGGCAATCAATACAAGCAAAAAAGAATCGACGCTATTTGAAATATCTCGATTCAATAAGTACAACAGTCAATCAATATCTTTCAGACACATTAACAACCTTATTAAGCAAAAAAAATACTATAGAATATTCACATACTTTTTATGCCAAGTTTTCCAAAAACAATAAACTTATAAAAGTGACGGGCAAGAAAGAACTCTATGATAAGGATGAGAGACGAGATTACAGAAGATGCAGAAAAATGATAATTAAGGCATTTAGACAAATTAACCTTGATTTTGTTCACACTCAAATTCCCTACGAAAAAGAACTGTACTTAACCGCTCCCGGTAACGCTACAGTTTATAGCCGATAGTAAACTCTTATCCTAACAATATAATGACCGTGCTTACCCCGCCCAGCCTTCTCTATCAAGGCTGCGGTATTGGATGGCTTCGGCGAGGTGTTCGGGTTTTATGTCTTCGCTGGCGGCAAGGTCGGCTATGGTGCGGGATACTTTTAGTATGCGGTCGTAGGCGCGGGCGGAGAGATTGAGCCGGTCCATGGCGGTCTTTAGCAAGGTTTGCCCAATGTTATTTATGACGCAGACTTCCTTCAGCAGCTTACTGCTCATTTGTGCATTGCAATAGATGCCCTGCTCGTTCTCAAAACGTTTCGCCTGTATTTCGCGGGCCTGTATCACTCTGGTACGTACATCTTCGCTGGTTTCAGAGGTTTTTTGAGAAGATAGCTCGCTGAAAGGCACGGGTGTTACTTCCACATGCAGATCTATCCTGTCCAGCAAGGGGCCGGATATTTTATTTAGGTAGCGGTGCACTACTATGGGTGTGCAGGTACATTCTTTTTCCGGGTGGTTGAAATAGCCGCATGGACATGGGTTCATAGATGCTATGAGCATGAAGCTGGCGGGGAAGTCAATACTCAGCTTGGCGCGGGATATGGAAACCCTGCGCTCTTCCATAGGCTGACGCATTACTTCAAGCACTGTGCGTTTGAATTCGGGCAGCTCATCAAGGAACAGCACGCCGTTGTGCGCCAGGGATATTTCGCCGGGCTGCGGTATGCCACCGCCGCCTACCAGTGCAGCATCGCTAATGGTATGATGCGGCGAGCGGAAGGGACGACGCGCAATGAGCGAAGTATTTACAGGCAGCTTACCCGCTACTGAATGGATCTTTGTTGTTTCCAGTGCCTCGTGCAATGAAAGTGGAGGCAGGATGGTGGGTAATCGTTTTGCCAGCATGGTTTTGCCTGCGCCGGGCGGGCCTATGAGTATAGCATTGTGGCCGCCTGCCGCAGCTATTTCCAGCGCGCGCTTTACGTTCTCCTGTCCTTTTACGTCGTTGAAGTCGACATCGAAATGGGATTGTGCATCGAAGAATTCCTCGCGGGTGTTTACCTTCAGTGGTTTTAGTTCAGTGGTCTTGTTGAAGAAGCCGGTTACTTCCGTGATATGGTCTACGCCATATACCTCCAGGCTATTCACCAAGGCAGCTTCGCGGGCGTTTTGCTTTGGCAGTATAAAACCCTTGAACTTTTCCGTGCGGGCCTGTATGGCCATGGGTAGTGAACCCTTTATAGGCTGTACGGCACCATCCAAGGATAGCTCACCCATTATTATGTATTGCTCCAGGTCATCGGCAGGTATCTGGCCGGTGGCGGCCAGCATGCCTATGGCTATGGGCAGATCGTAAGCTGCGCCTGCTTTCTTTATATCCGCTGGCGCCATGTTCACTACCACTTTGGTGCGCGGGCGATCGAAATTGTTGTTCTTAATGGCAGAGAGAATGCGCTCTACACTTTCCTTCACCGCATTATCGGGCAAGCCTACTATGAAATAACCGGTGGTGCCTGTAGTAAGGTCCACCTCAATAGTGATCGTCATAGCTTCAACACCATACACCGCGCTACCAAAAACTTTTACCAACATGCTAAAAACTGAGTGGGATTAATAGAAGGCTGAAGATACGAAGCGGTGGAATGACGGCAAAATGGAGGTGGATAAGTTTATGAGAAAATACTTAAATTGATGATAAATACCCGCTTTATGAAAAACTATCTTCTAATATCATTGGGACTATTATCCGCCTTTTGCCTGCATGCACAATCGAATCATGAAGTTTCTATGGAGATCGGACAAATTGATTCGATAACGATAGGTGAGTCATATGACCAAGGTACTCACTGGATGAAAGGCTTCGCTAAGGAATACGACCAGGGCACTATTTACCTGGATGATTGGAAGAACGACCGACCGGTGCTCCACTGGAATTGCCATGCGGATATAGTTGACAATCCTAATGAAAACCTGATAACAGACGCCGGTCGACAACACAGGGCACAAATACCTGCAGGCTACCGGATATTTGTAGCTGACGGAATAGATATTCCTGTGCGTTTACGTTGCCTGCGTTATTTATTTAGCGACGCTGATGGCTTAATAAGCCTACAGGCCGACGTGGATACGGCGATTGATAAAGTATTAAGCCATTACTACGGGCAGCCGGAACTAGCCACAATAAAATACGATACTGTATTGCTATACAATAACGAACGCTATAAAGCAGTATTGGCTACAAAAAAGTATAGCTGGCAAAAAGATGCAATAAAAGTACAGGTGGTAATAAAAGATGAGCTGACTAAAGACAATCTGAAACATACCAAAGGCAGCTTACAGATGACTAATAGTATTGCATACAGTGAATACTTAAAAAAGGTGGCTGAGAAAAAGAAAGTGCTGGATAAGGAGTATGCGAAGGTGGAGAAACGATGAGTGGGAATTAACATTTGCTTCCTACTTTTACGCCATATTTGCATATTATGAGCACAGTGCTTTTAACCAAGGAGAATGGCGTAGCCTATATTAGCTTTAACAGGCCGGAGAAATATAACAGCTTTAACCGCGAAATGCTGCTGACGCTGCAGGCTCACCTGCGCGACTGTGACATGGACGAGGCAGTGCGTTGTATATATATTACCGGTGCCGGCAAAGGTTTTTGTGCCGGGCAGGACCTGGCGGAAGCTACTGACCCAAATGGCGCTGAGCTGGAAACCATAGTACGTGAGCATTACAACCCTACCATAATGCTGCTGCGCAATATTGAAAAGCCTATAATAGCTGCCGTAAACGGCGTGGCCGCTGGTGCGGGCGCTAACATAGCCCTGGCTTGCGATATAGTGCTGGCCAACGAGAGCGCAAGCTTTCTGCAGGCATTTAGCAAAATAGGCCTGATACCGGATAGTGCTGGCACCTTCTTCCTGCCAAGGCTGGTGGGTATGCAGCGCGCTGCCGCCCTGATGATAACGGGAGAAAAAGTGAGCGCCAAAGATGCTGTGGCCATGGGCATGATATACAAATACTTTCCGGATGATGTATTTGAGGCAGAAACCAAAAAGATGGCGCAGACCATAGCGCAAATGCCTACAAAGGGTATAGGTCTTACAAAACGCCTGCTGAACCATAGCTACCAAAACGACCTGGCTGCACAGCTGGAAATGGAAAAAGACCTGCAGGTACAGGCGGGTCAGTCGGAAGATTTCAAGGAAGGGGTTGCTGCATTCCTTGAAAAAAGGAAACCGGTTTTCAAGGGGCGATAGTTTTTTAAGGGGCTGTCTTTTACTATGGATATAATACCTGCAATAATTCCGTCAACCTGATGCCTGCACTTACACTAAAGTGCAGTAGCTGCGGTAACTGCTTTTTGTATATCCGTTCTATATAGCGGCGCATGTTCATGCATTAGTTGTTCTATAATTTTTGCGGTCTGGTCGGGGTAGTTTACAGCTACTTTTTTTCCATCTATCAGCCACCAGTTTATATTATCATAATACCTGGCTGAAAGGGTTTTTATTACGGCCACGCCCATTTTCTCCAGCGCGGCAGCATTGCACTGCTGTTCGTACTGTGCCAGCATAGGTATTGCCATCAGCTTCTTGCCCAGGTACATAGCCTCGGCCGGGCCTTCAAACCCTGCACCACACAGCACGCCTGTGCTGGATGCCATACTTTTTATAAAGGCATCGTTCTCTATAGGACGCAGCTGTATGTTGCCTTTAGCAAAGGGTTCTTTATTGTGCTTGCTGAACACCTGCCATTTCACGTTAGGGAAATGTGAGAGATGCGTTACCAAAGTTTCATCATCGTACGATGGCAGATACACAGTATAGTGACCTTCATCAGTAGGAGTTATATCCCTTACCTGTTTGCGGATGACCGGGGTGAAGATATTATTTGCAAATGCTGCAAAGTGGAAGCCATAAGCAGCAGTAACGGGTGCGTAATGCTTCAGCACTGTCTTGCCCATAGGGTCGCTATCGCGTGGCTGTGGCGCATTTTCATTCAGCACAGCGCTCTGGTGGCTTAGTGATATGCAAGGCACTTTCTGCAGCTTGCATGCCCAGGCGCTCACAGGTTCAAAGTCGTTGATAACTATATCGTAGTTCTTTACCGGCAGCTGCTTTATATCTTTTATCAGCTTAACGAGCTTCAGTTTGCTTGCAGTTTTAAATATGTCCACACCACCGTGGCTGCCAAATATGAAGCTCATCCCGTAGTACCGATAGCGTACGGGATAAGGAAAATCCACATCGGCCTGTATGCCGCTTATCAGCACATCTACTTCACCATATTTTTTCAGCTCGGGGTACACATCACGTGCCCGGCTCAGGTGTCCGTTACCTGTACCTTGTATTGCAAATAAAATTTTCACAGTGTTGTTTTATGCTGCTTCTATATTGCCTTGAGTAATATTGCCACCTGCTATATTCAGCTCCTGCATCAGGCTGGCCATCATTTCTTTTGCGGAGTCTTTTTTGCGCTGCTTCTTGTCTATATCTATAGCCTGCGCCACAGGATCATCAGCATAGCGGTAGATGCTCCATGCATTCTGGTTATACTCCAGTGCAGTGAGGTTCTCTATCCAGTCGCCGCTGTTCATGTATGTAACGGCGCCATGCTTGGTCTCCATGTTCTTTATCTCAGGGTGGTGTATGTGGCCACACACCACGTAGTTGTATTTATTTTCAGCTGCTATTTCGCAAACAGTATCTTCAAAATTGTTGATGAACTTAACCGCGCTCTTCACGCTATTCTTTACTTTTTTGGAAAGCGATATTTTACCTCTTCCCATTTTTTCAGAAAAGAAGTTCACAAACCTGTTTATAAGTATGAGCGTGTCGTAACCAATGGCTCCCAGTTTTGCCAGCCAGCGGCTATGCTGCATTACCACGTCAAACACGTCACCATGGAATATCCAAACGTTCTCGTTATTTATCTTCAGCGACAGCTTGTTGGTTATCTTCAGCGAACCCAGCTTGAAATCTTTAAACCTGCGCAGCATCTCGTCGTGATTGCCTGGTATATAGTACACAGGTACCTGCTTGGCAATATAACCTACCAGATGCTTTACCACCATCATGTGTGTGGAAGGCCAGTAACGTTTTTTAAATTGCCAGATGTCTATGATATCTCCATTGAGGACGACGGCTTTGGGTTTGATACTTTTCAGGTACTGGAGCAATTCGCGTGCGTGACAACCGTAGGTCCCTAAGTGTATGTCCGACAGCACTACAATATCCACTTCTCTTTTTGACATGCTATTGCTTCAACGAAGCATTTGGTTATACAAAGGGACTACTTTGATATAACCCTAATATTACCCACGCATTAATTTAATATTAAGTCGAACTTTTTAACAATATGTAAGGAGATGGAAAGACTGTGTAGCGCATTACTGCAGCTCAAGCAAGCGGTGCTGTATGCTTACATTCATAACACCTGCAAAGAGCATTTTGCCTGTTTTAGCATCAAAGAAATTTACAGGTACGAAGAAATTACCATTGGTATCTATAGCCTCGCCAATGCGGGCCACGATGGTTTTTATTTTTTTGTGCCTGCTGTCTTCTATATAGGCATGGCCATGGAGTAACAGAAATACACCAACCTCTTTTTGCATAAGCGGTTGCAGCTTGTTATGGTATTCCATGTCACGTGCTTCCAGCTCTGTCTGGTATAGCAGGTTAGTATCCAGGCCGCTTGTGCTGTCGTAGGTCGCAGAATCGCTTTGGTGCAGGTAGCTCATTACCTGGTCTATATCACGAATACTGAAGAAAAGATGATACTCGTGGAAAATGACATGCACCTGGGTTTTATGCCACAGTTTCACCAGCTTTATTTTTTGCTGGGCGGCGCATGAGTAAGTAACAATAAGAAGTAATAAAAGGCATGCTACTCTTCTCATAGCATTGATCTTTAATGAGCTATTATAAAGATAATATTTTCTGTTATTGGTCGTTAGTTATGCAAATGATCGTTCGCGGGTTTACATCGGCACTGGCTTTTTTGGCCGGCAATATATTTTCAACATCTGCAATGGCGCAGGTGGATGTAGGTGCAGGGCTGCAAACGGGCTATCCCTATTTATTCAATAGACTTGATAAGTCCGGTTATCGCCAGTCGTCGCTCATAGGCTTGTCGGCTGGTATAGCTTATAAGTTTGGTGATTCTTATTTCTATCCAGCTATCTCGGGCAGTGTCGCCAGTCTTACCTTGCCAATAGCCAGGGTAGACGGCTTTGTGTGGAGTGACGAATTCACTAAGCGGGACATAATGCTGAACCTGAAACATAAGAGTAGGCTGAAAAATGCCGAGATAAACTGGTATGCGGGTATAGGGGTGGCATTTATAAGTGCAGACCTTAGCTCAGTTAGCTCTGCAAATGGCAATTATGCCGGCAGTGTCTCTGACTCAAGTGAGTACCATATAGCATCTGCCGCGGCGAATATAGGGCTTGACTATAAGTTTCGGTTGTCAGCTACATACCCACATTGGTTTTTGGGTATAGACGCCAATTTGCAGGCTGTATATATTACAGGGGAATATGGGCATTTTTATGTGTACAATGGTTATAATACGCTACAAACAGATATTAATGGCACCTTACTTTCAGGTACATTAAGTGTAAGTATTATATATCGTATCGGTAAAGTTGACCAATAGGCAAAAAAATGCAGGTTATCAGCCACTGAAAAGAATTATATCTTTATTTTGTTCTTCAAATGAGTCCGTTAAAAAGTTTTGCGAGTGACAACTATGCAGGCGTGCTGCCTGAAATAATGGAAGCCTTACAACAAGCTAACTACGCACATGACCGCGCGTATGGGGCAGATGAAATAACGCAGCATGCTGTAGAGCTTTTTAAACAAGTATTTGATGCCAATGTGGATGTGCATTTTGTGTTTAACGGCACGGGGGCAAATATCCTGAGCATCAGCGCTGCTACGCAATCTTATAACTCGGTACTATGTGCTGATATCTCTCATATCTATAACGACGAATCGTCGGCCCCGGAAACCTTTACTGGTTGCCGCTTTTTTCCGCTAAAAACCAATAACAGCGGCAAACTGGAAGTAGATACCATAAAGGAGCGGCTAATACGCAAAGGCGATGTACACTATGCCCAGCCAAAGCTCATTTCCATTACCCAGTCTACTGAATACGGTACCATTTACCGGCCGGACGAAATAAGTGAAATAAGCAAACTGGCCAAAGAGCATGACTGCTACCTGCATGTGGATGGCTCCCGCTTTTTTAATGCTGCCGCCGGGCTGGACTGCAGCCTACGCGATATAAGCACCTATGCCGGTGTGGACATATTGTCGCTGGGGGGCACCAAAGCGGGCATGATGTATGGCGAGGCGGTGGTGGTTTTCAACAAGAAACTATCGGAACATATAGCGTATAAGCAGAAGCAAGTGATACAGCTGGCCTCCAAAACGCGCTTTATAGCCGCCCAGTTTGAGGCTATGCTGCGCAATGAGCTGTGGCGTACAACAGCCACCCATGCCAATAACATGGCCAAAATGCTGTATGCGGAGCTAAGCAAATACTCCAAAATAACGGTGACCCGCCCGGTGGAGGCCAATGTAGTGTTTGCCGAGATGCCGGAGGACTGGATACCACAGCTACAGCAAAGCTTCCCTTTTTATGTGTGGAAAGACAGCACAAACGAGGTGAGGCTGATGTGTGCCTTTGACACAAATGAGGCTGATATTATGGCTTTTTCTAACGCTATAAGCGCCCATAGCGGCATAATTTAACTTTTGGTTACGGCAATTCTTAAGCGCTTGTTAATGAAAGATAAAGCAGTGGTTAAGAGGCTCTAAAAACTTTTCCTGTCTCAGAAGGTGTTGCATTTTTGTATCGTTAATTGATTTCAACGATTAAGCATCGCCAAAATGAGAAAGATCACATTGTTCACACTAATCCTAAGCTGCCTATCAGGAGCTACCTTCGCCCAGGCGAGGTCAGGACAATCAAGCGCAACCGCTCACCAGCGTGTAAGTGTGCAACTAAACAATATCCTCGAATTTACCTTTACCAATACCAACAGTAACAAGGGAGGTATTGTATCTATTCCCTTCTCGAGCATGCGCGACTATACACAGGGTGTATCTACCGGTGAACAGGAGCTTAGAATTCGAACAAATAAGAAATTTTCAATAGGTGTGCAGAGCAGTGCTTCATACTTCGATTATACAGGCGCAGCAGGTAGCACAGTTACTAAAATGCCTGTGGATAGCGTATTGGACGTGGAAGTATCGGCCAACCACACCGGCGGACAGGTATTGCCACCATTTGGTACCGGCAAATTTGTAGCTCTTTCTTCCCGTAATCTGAACATTGTAAACAATGGCAATCTGGGTAGCGATCAGCGCTTCTCGGTAAAGTATAAAGCTACACCCGGTATTAGCTACGGTACAGGCACCTATACGGTAGATGTGATCTTTACCGCAACACAGCAATAAGACTTTTCATAGTAATCATAGGTTTTGAGTTCCTTAGTCTTAAGGGACTCTTTTTGTTTTGAGCCGAATAAAATATCTATTCGGCTCAAAATTTTATTATATTTGAGCCGAATAAGTAAAATAATCGGCTCATGGCTTATAATTGGCAATTAGCAGATTGGCCTGAATTCAAATATAATCTAAAAGGGCTCGATGATACTCTGTTTGCCTTTGCAGATCAAACCGGCCAGATGAATGGTATCCTCAGGGGATTGCCAGAAGAACTGCGTATGGAGGCCATTATTGATATAATGGTAGCAGAAGCAATTAAAACATCTGAAATAGAGGGTGAGTTTTTAAGCAGGCAGGACGTTATGTCCTCTATTCGCAATAATCTTGGTTTAAATAAAAAGACCGAGGTGATAAAGGATAAAGGAGCGCAGGGTGCAGGAGAACTGATGGTAGCAGTAAGAAATAGTTTCTCAGCCCCATTAACAGAAAGCACTCTGTTTGACTGGCATACTATGCTAATGAGATATAGTACAGGAATAACAGCAGGTGCCTGGCGGAATGGGGAAGCACCGATGCAGGTAGTTTCGGGGGCATTTGGCAGAGAAATAGTACATTTCAAGGCACCACCATCTGCTACTGTTCCGGAGGAAATGAAAAGATTTATTGAATGGTTCAACAATACAGCACCAGGAGGAAAGTATGAAATAAAAAAAGCACCCATAAGGTCTGCAATAGCACACCTTTACTTTGAAACCATTCACCCTTTTGAAGATGGGAATGGCAGAATGGGGCGTGCGATTGCAGAAAAGGCACTTTCGCAGACAGTAGGAAGACCGCTGCTACTGAGTATTTCCAAAACGATAGAGGCTGAAAAAAAAGATTACTACAACGCATTAAAGGATGCACAACGTGGAAATGAAATAAGCAACTGGATCAATTATTTTGTTCGTGTGATTCTACAAGCACAGGAGCAAGCGCTGGAGCTTGTAAACTTCATCCTGAAAAAAACCAGATTCTTTGACAATTATAAAGAAATAAACGAGCGCCAGTTGAAGGCTGTCAAAAAAATGTTTGATGCAGGTCCTGATGGTTTTGAAGGAGGTATGACCGCTAAAAAATACATGTCTATTACACATGCGTCTAAAGCTACAGCAACAAGAGACTTGCAAAGCTTGCTGGAAATGGGTGCACTAGCAATAGAAGGTGGTGGCAGAAGCACCCATTACCGGCTTACTGTATAGAACGTAGTTTTATTGTGTATTACAAACGCTATTAGTTCTTTTTTGCTTTATCAGCACCCATATCAGCATTCCCAGGCCAATGCCCCGTGCGAAACCCATAAAAAAATCGGGCATGACAGGAAACATGAGACGCAATGCGGGTGTAGTAGTAGCCAGCAGGCAGCCAATGGCAAATATGATCCTCGTACGTTTAGACATTCTCTTCATATACTTTGTTTGTTGTTTTTAAAATTGATCGGCAAGGCGTTTCATTTCACTTATCGTCGCGTCCAGCTTTCTTGCCTGGCGCTTATACACACGTGGTCTTACAAACAGCCACATAACCAGAATGTACAGCAGCACAAAGGCATAAGCAGAAAGAAGCAGCCACAAATGGATATGCACACCCTCGTATATGTATAGCAGCAGGCCCACAGAAACCAATGAAAGACCTATAATCTGTGTCTTGCGGTAATATTTTGCTCTGTTTATTTTTACCTGCTCCAGGTAAATTATAAATTCTTTATTGGACAGGTTTTTTACATCGTACAATCGTCCAATGGAACCAATATTGGTGATTACCAGCAGGAGACCAGCAGCTATAATGCCGGCTTCGCCCAGGCGGGTACTTATCATTACAGACTTATAAAGGAAAACCACTGATACCATTACCGCAATAAGACAAATCGCCGTAAGTATCAATGCTACTTTCTTCATCAGTTTTTGACTGCGATATTTATGAATGGCGCGCATCATACCTGCCGTATCCGGAAGAGCGCAGGTATCTGCGCTAAGCCATACTTTCTTTAAATCATTCAAACTGTCCATGCGCTTTAAATTTTACGGCCAATTTTTCTTTTATCCTATGAATTTTAACCCGGGTATTCACTTCGGTTAAACCCACAATAGCCGCTATCTCAGCCTGCGGCAGATCTTCCAGCAATAGTGATATGATGATCCTTTCCGTTTCTTCCAGCTCTGCAATACACTTGTATAAAAACGCAAGCTTATCTTCAATTTGTTCTTCGTTCCGCTCCGGTATATCAAAAGGCAGCTCGGTAGTTTGGATTTTTTTTGACCGCTCCAAAGCCCGCAGGCAATTGTTGGTAGCTATGCGCAATATCCAGGTGCTCATTTTTGAGTCGCCACGAAAGGATGAAAGGCCCTGCCATACCGCAATGAAGGTTTCCTGCGTCAGGTCGCGGGCCTGTGCAGGATCATTTATATAACCCATACATACCCTGAAGACCGGTGGCGAGTATTGCGTATATATTTCTTTAAAATCAGCTTGCACAGAAATAATGCCTTTCCCTGTATAGATACGCGAAGCTGATAAATGTTACAATGAAAAGCGAAAAAAATTATCGCCCCATGTCAAGAGATGGCTGAAACAAATAATTATATTAAAACGAATGCCATGTTTTTATGATTTATAAATCATAAAAACATGGCATCTATTATTGAATCGATATTGCCTAATTAGCTCCCGGCTTTGTGCCCATTATTTCGTCTATTCTTTCTTTTACTTCCTGGGTTATTTTAGGATAAACTTCCAACGCTTTCAGGTTTTCGGTGAGTTGCTTGTCTTTTGTGGCACCGAGGATAGCCGTGGTAACATTTGGGTTGCTAATGCACCAAGCTACGGACAGTGTAGCCAGCGAGGTACCCAAGTCTTTGGCTACTGCTTCCAAATTGCGTACCCGGTTCAGCTTGTCGTCTACCAATGTGCGGTCTTTAAGCCATTCGTAGCCATCAAGGGTAAGGCGTGAGCCTTCGGGTATGCCATTGTTGTATTTACCTGTCAGCAAGCCTGATGCAAGAGGGCTCCAGATGGTAGTACCCAGACCTACATTTTTAAAAATGGTCAGATAGTCTCTTTCCATTCTTGTTCTCTCAAACAGGTTGTATTGTGGTTGTTCCATAGCGGGGCCTATCAACCCCAGCTCTTTTGCTACCATGTTGGCTTCCATTATTTCCGCAGCGCTCCATTCGCTGGTGCCCCAGTATAGTATTTTGCCTTGCTGTATCAGTATGTTCATGGTCCATACTATTTCCTCCATAGGTACTTCCCTGTCGGGGCGGTGGCAGAAGAAAAGGTCCAGGTAATCGAGCTGAAAACGCTGCAGTGCCTCGTGACAGGCTTCGGTAATATGCTTGCGGCTAAGGCCGGTTTGGTTAGGCTTGTTGGCTTTGCCGCGCCAGCCGAAATATACCTTGCTGGATACAGTGTAGGATGTGCGGTCCCAATTCTTCTTTTTCAGTACACGGCCCATCATCTTTTCAGATTCGCCGCTTGAGTACACCTCGGCGTTGTCAAAAAAGTTTACACCGTTGTCAAAAGCTATGCTCATCAGCCTGTCTGAGTCTGTATCATCTACCTGCTTGGCAAAGGTTACCCATGAGCCGAAAGAAAGTGCGCTGAGTTGCAAGCCGGTTTTTCCCATTCTTCTGTATTCCATAATCCTGTTTTTTATTGTAGCAGCAAATTTGAGCTGTTTAAAGTTTCGCTTTTATAAGCGTTTCTTATAACAAGAAAGGCACTTTATATAGTGCCTTCCGTTTTTATTTAGATAAGATATATCACCAGCCCATCGCGCAGCTTGGGTTCAAACCAGGTGCTTTTGGGTGGCATTACATTTCCACTATCTGCTATGTCGAATAATTGTTTGATACTTACCGGGTAACAGGAAAATGCAGCAGCCATGTCTTTACTGTTCACGCGTTTTTCCAGCTCGTCCATGCCGCGTATGCCGCCTACAAAGTCTACCCGCTTATCTACTCGCGGGTCGTTTATATTCAGCAGCTTTGATAACACATTGTTTTGCAAAATGCTTACATCCAGTACGCCTATAGGGTCGGTAGTAAAGGAGCCGGGCTTTGCAGTGAGCTTGTACCAGCAATGGTTAAGGTACATGCCAAACTCATGTGGTACCTGTGGCTTGCATTGTGCGCTGCCCAGTTCTTCCACTGTAAAATCCTGCTTCAGCGCCTGTACAAACTCCTCAGGCTTCATGCCATTCAGATCTTTTACTACACGGTTATAATCCATTATCTGCAGCTGGCTGGCGGGGAAGATACAGGTGAGAAAATAATTGAAAGATTCTTCACCCGATATAACCATATCATTGTCACGCATTTCCTGGCAAACCTTTGCTGCGGAAGCCGCACGGTGGTGACCGTCTGCAATATAAGTAGCAGGCACTTCTTCATCAAAAAGGCGCGTAATGGCCGCTACTTTTCCATAGTCATTTATTACCCAGAAGCGGTGGGTAATGCCGTCGGGCGCTACGAAATCGTATTCCGGTTTGTAGGCTGCCTTCCACTTGTCTATTATATCCTGCACACCTTCCTGGTCGTTGTAGGCAAGGAATACAATACCCGTTTGGGCGTGAGTGGTCTTTATATGATTTATGCGGTCCAGCTCTTTTTCAGGGCGGGTGAACTCGTGTTTCTTTATAATGCCTTTGTCGTAGTCTTCAATAGAAGAGCCGCACACCAGGCCTGTTTGCGAGCGACCGTCCATGGTGAGCTCATATATGTAATAGTATGGATCCTTATCCTGCACCAGTATTTTTTTATCAATCATCTCATCCAGGTTTTCTTCGGCCCTGTCGTACACAAGCTGGCTGTGCACGTCTACATTTTCAGAAAGGTCAATTTCCGCACGAGTGACATGATAAAAATTATAAGGGTCTTTTTTGAATTGTCTCGCTTCGGCCACGCTTACCACATCGTATGGTAAAGTAGCTACCTGGTCAGCAAATTCTTTCTTTGGTCTTAAGCCCTCGAACGGGGTGATCTTTGCCATATTCTGTTAAACGATTAGTATTTATTCTGTTTTTCAAATTCCTGCATTGCCTGCACCAGGGCTTCTGTAGCCTGTATGCTTACTGCATTATACAGCGACGCTCGGAAACCACCCACGAAGCGATGGCCTTTAATGCCGGTTATATTATGCTCATCACAAAAATGCAGAAATGCCTTTTCATTTTCTATAGTGTTGGCAGTAAAGCATACATTCATTATGCTTCGGTCTGCTTTGTTTTTTACAGTACCTGTAAATATACTGTTACGATCTATTTCGCCGTATAAGAGTGCTGCCTTTTGTTTATTCTCTTTTTCTATAACATCAATGCCTTTCTTTTTTATCCAACGCAGCGTGAGCATTGAGCTGTATATGGCAAATACAGGCGGGGTATTGAGCAGCGAGTTTTTCTCTGCATGCTGTTTATAGTTCAGCATGGCAGGCAGGTCGCGGTGTATGCGCTGCATCATGTCTTTGCGTATGGCCACCATGGTAGTACCAGCGGGGCCTATGTTCTTTTGGGCTGCTGCATATATCAGCGCGCAGTTGCTATAGTTACGCTTGCTGCACAGTATATCGCTGCTCATATCTGCTACCAGGGGCACATTGCATTCCGGTACTTCGTGAAACTGGGTGCCATATATCGTATTGTTGGTAGTATAGTGCAGGTAAGCGTAGTTTTTAGAAATATTGGGGGGCCATTCGGGCAGGCGGGCATAATTGTCTTCTTGCGAAGTGCTTAATATTTCTACATCGCCGTAATGGGCCGCATATTCCATTGCTTCCTCTGCCCAGTGGCCGCTGGCTATGTATGCTGCGGTGTCTTCAGGCCCCAGAAAATTTGCAGGCACCATGCAAAACTGCAGGCGACCACCGCCATGCAGCCACAGTATTTCGTAATCATTGCCCAGGCCGCAAAGCTCTCTTATCAGGTCTTTTGCTTCTTCCAGTATCTTTTCAAAATCTCTTCCGCGGTGTGGTATTTCCAGTATTGAAAGTCCGCTGCCGTCATAATCTATCACTGCTTCAGATGCTTCTTTCAGCACCTCTTCCGGCAGGGCAGCAGGGCCACCCGTAAAATTAAATTTTCGGTTTTTCATGGCTTTCTTCTTCAAGGTTAGTAACGCCGCCGCTCACAGCAAATTTCATTGCTTCGCCAGCGCTCATCTTCGTTACCGGTTTTACATATTTTGCTTCTACTATAATTACCCAGCCTGATATGGCATAGGAATGCGGCAGATAAACGGCCACCTTATTTACCATACCCAGGTGCGACATATCGCGCTGTGTAAGGAAGCCGATGCGCCACATTTCCGGATTAATATTGGTACAAACCCAAACAGGTTTATTGAAACGTTTTTTATCGCCCACAAAGGAGCCCACCATGTCTCGGGCTGACGAATAAATGAACTTTACACCCGGTGTACGCTCCAACAGGTGGCCAAATGCATCGAAAAGCCAGCGGCCAAAAAAGAGGCGTGTACCCAGATAGCCTATAAACGTAACAAAGCTGACGATGATGATGAAACCAATGCCGCGTGGCACATAAGGCACCAGGCTATCAATGCGGTCGAAGACTGCATAAAGTATGTAGGCCGTAATGGCTATAGGACTAAGCAGCAGCAGCCCCTGCAGAAACGACTTGACCAGCAAAGCAGCTAAACGGCGCATTCAGGTGATAATGATTTGGAGCTAAAGGTACAAAAAGCACTATTACAGCATGGTGCTAACAAGTTAAATAATAACGAAATGGGATTATATTTGTTTGGCCCATGTTTTTCGTGCCTCGTCTTTAATGTGCAACCATTTTTTTAAAGCTTCTTATTTAATAGCCTGTGCTGCTATATTGATGAGCAATCATGCAATGGCACAGCAGGATGTGCAGGGCGCGGGCTTTGGCATAGAGATGAATGGTGTAGCGGGTAAGGTATTCAAGCACACAAAGAAATTCAGGCTGCCTATACCAGACCACTCCACTGCGCTTGACCTGAATTTTGTCCGGAAAACACATGGAAAAAAAGACTGGCAGCAGCGAATAAACTATCCTACTGTAGGCTTTGGTGTTACCTATGTAAACTATGGTATAGACTCGGTATATGGCCGGGCGCTGGGTCTTTACCCTAATCTTACTATTCCCATCATACACGGCAACAAGTTGGAATGGACCATACGCATGGGCTTTGGTGTGGGCCTTATAAGTAAGCACTATGACCGATATCCTAACTGGGATACGCTGAACAATGCGCTAAGCAGCCAATTGAACAATTTCAGCATCTTTATGACAGACCTGCGCTACCATATAAACAAGCACTGGGATGTACAGCTGGGCGCTAATTTTTTTCATATCTCCAATGCTACCTATCATGTACCTAACCTGGGTATAAACATGTATGGCGCACATGTGGGACTTAGATATTTTCCGGTTACTTCTGAACCTAAAAAGTTACACCATAACTTGACGCCCCTGAAGAGTCGATGGCTGGTGGAAGGGCGCTTTAGCATGGCCCTTACGCAGAGTGGCGCCTATAATGGTCCGCTTTACCATGTGTACCTGGCATCTATATATGCCAGCAAAAGGTGGAACAGTGTGAACAAAATGTTTGGCGGTATTGACTACTCATACCACCAGGATATCTACGCCTTCCTGCGCAATAACGAAATAGATGTAGGTAAGGAACGACAAAACTCATGGAAGAGCGCCATCTTCGCAGGCAATGAATTTGGCATAGGTCATGTAGGCATTATACTGCAGGTAGGCGTTTATATAAAACAGGCCGAACTTAAAGCCATTACACCTTACTATGAAAAGCTGGGCATGCACTATTATATTATTCAAAAGGAAAAAGGGCCGGTAAAGGAACTGTTCCTATCTGCCTTGTTGAAAACACACCTGACGGAAGCTGAGCTGGCAGAGTTTGGAGTGGGAGTAGGGTTTTAGTGTTTGTTAAGCACTTACTATTCAGTGGCAAACGGTTGGGCATTTCTGATAAGTTTCTATATTTTCGTATCAGTCCTAATTATTTAAATATCCATTTATGGCTATTCTTAAACCTTTCCGGCAGGTACAAAACATAAAGAGAAAACCTTTGAACTATGACCTGGTGGATAACGTGGCGCTACCTGGCTACTTTACCGATGATGAAGTGGAACGCATAAAAAGCCTGTGGGACAATGAAAAGGTGATAGATGCCAAGGTGAGCAAAGCGAATGAACATACAGACATAGGGGAGCTCAGGAAATCAAGGATCATGTTCATTAATACTGAAAAGGAAAATGACTGGATATATAACAAGCTGGCGCTGGCCTGCCTGGAACTGAACACTATGCGGTTCAAGTTTGATATTTCCGGTTTCCAAACGGAATTGCAACTTGCGAAATACGGACCGGAAGATTTCTTTGAGTGGCATATGGACTATGGCCCCGGTGAGGCATCGGGCAGAAAGCTGAGCATTACTGTGCAGCTTTCGGACGAGAGCGAATATGAAGGCGGCGACCTTCAGTTCCTTATTAATCAGAATGCGGTGAGTGCTTCTAAAAAGAAAGGTACTGCTATAATATTCCCATCATATGCTGTGCATAGGGTATTACCGGTTACTTCGGGCACCCGCCAGTCTGTGGTTGGCTGGATTGGAGGGACGCCCTACAGGTAATAGAATTTATATTAATCCCTCCCGCACCAGGTCGTGCAGGTGAATGAAGCCGCTGTATTTTCCGTCTTTTGTCACTACCAGCTGAGTTATATCGTACTCGCGCATTTTTTCGAGCGCTGTTACGGCTAGTTCAGTTTCATCTATCGTTTTAGGATTAGCGTTTAATATATCAGCAGCTTTCACATTGGCCGGGCTTTCATTTTTTTCCAGCATACGGCGTATATCGCCATCGGTTATTATTCCGGTTAGCTTGTCGCCATCCAGCACAGCTGTGGCCCCCAGGCGCTTGCTGCTTATTTCATAAATTATTTCGCGCAGTGTGCTGTCGGGTTTTACCTGTGGTTTCTGGTTTATATTGCTCATATCTGCTACGCGCAGGTATAGCTGCTTGCCCAGTGCACCTCCCGGATGGTAACGTGCAAAATCTTTTGATGTAAAACCTTCCAGACTCAGCAGACATACAGCTAGGGCGTCACCCATAGCTAACTGGGCGGTGGTGCTGGTGGTTGGTGCCAGGTTATTGGGGCAGGCCTCTTTTTCCACTGTGCAGTTTACAAATACATCTGCATGTGTGGCCAGGTAAGAGCGCTCATTGCCACACAGGGCTATAACCGGGTTGCCAAAGTTCTTTATAAATGGCACCAGCACCTTTATCTCCGGGCTTTCGCCACTTTTTGATATGATGATGGTGGTATCGTCCGGCTGTATCATGCCCAGATCGCCATGTATGGCGTCGGCAGCGTGCATAAAAAGAGCAGGGGTACCTGTGGAGTTGAAAGTTGCCACTATTTTTTGCGCTATTACGGCGCTCTTGCCAATACCTGTCACTACCACGCGGCCTTTCGACTCGTGTATAATGCGTACGGCCTTTATAAATGAATCATTTATGTATTGTGCAAGCTGCTTTACCGATTCTGCCTCCAGCTGAATGGTTTCCAGTGCATTCTTAGATACTTGTTCGGGAGAAAACATGGGTGCAAAGATAGGCAGTGTATGAATGACAACGCATTATAAAATATTGTTTGCGTAGATTAAAGATGTTATTCTACGCATAATATGCGTAGAATACTATGCCTTTGTCGCAAATCTGCTATTTTTGAATACTGTATGACAGAGAACCAGTCCGTTTTTCTTGCAAAGAGCGAAATTAAGGCGCATGACCTTGAGCATAAGCGCAAAATAAACTTCAACATACAGAAGTATAATGATGCGGTGGTGAAGGGCAAAAAACAATTTGCCAACCTGGACCTTGCACGCCGCAAGGCAAAGAATGTGAAGTGGAAGACCATAGAGAACCTGGACAAATACCTGGAGACTTTTGAAAAGAACTTTACCGCGCGCGGCGGCAATGTGATATGGGCTGAAGATGCGGATGAAGCACTGCAGGCCATACTGCAGATATGCGAAAGCAAGAAGACGAAACAGGTGGTGAAAGCAAAATCGATGGTGACGGAAGAAATACACCTGAATGATTTTCTTGCAAAACACAACATAGAATCTGTAGAGACTGACCTGGGTGAATATATACAACAGCTGGATGGCGAGCCACCATACCACATTGTAACACCGGCCATGCACAAAAGCAAAGAAGATGTGGCGAAGGTATTTCATGATAAGCTAGGCACTGCACCCAATCTTACACCCAGCGAGCTGACACAGATAGCCCGCCGCAATCTGCGCGATAAATATATAACTGCCGAAGTAGGCATAACAGGCGGCAACTTCCTGCTAGCAGATGTGGGTGGTGTGTGCGTGACAGAGAATGAAGGTAACGGACGCCTGAGCACAGCATTCCCTAAAACACATATTGCCATAGTAGGCATTGAAAAAATGCTGCCCTCTATCAATGACCTGCCACTGTTCTGGCCGCTGCTAGCTACCTATGGTACAGGGCAGACAGTAACTGTATATAATACCATTTTCAGCGGACCACGGCAGCAGGGTGAAACAGATGGACCTGATGAAATGTACGTGATACTGCTGGACAATGGCCGTACCAACCTTTTGCGCCCTGAAGTGCGCGAGAGCATGTATTGCATACGCTGCGGCTCATGTCTTAATGCATGTCCTGTATATAAGAATATAGGCGGCCATGCGTATGGCGCTACTTATAGCGGCCCTATAGGCTCGGTGATAACACCGCACCTGAAGGGTATGGAGGAATACAAGCACTTGAGCTATGCATCCAGCCTGTGTGGCAACTGTACGGAAGTGTGCCCGCTAAAAATAAACATTCATGAGATGCTGCTGGAGAACAGGCATATAGCAGCGGAGGAAGAGCACCTGAATGAGTTTAAAGAAAACACTGCCTGGAAGGCATGGAAGCTGGCCATGCTGAACCGTAAGCTGATGAATATGGCGGGTGCAGGTATAAAGAATAAAGTGGTGAACAGCCTTTTCAAAAACAGCTGGGCTTTACACCGCAGCAATCTCGATTTTCCGCAGCGCACATTTAATGATCTCTGGAAGGAACACAATAAGACCTAACAATATCGATGAAGCCCATACTGGTATATAGCACACAAACAAGCAGTCGACTAAGCTATGTGCTGGACTGGCTCTTTAATGAGCGGCTGGGTACAGGCTATATATTGATAACGGAAGAGGCTGCTGTAAAAGATCTGCCTTTCCTTATTTCCTACGGCGATTTTTTCCCCAATGCATTGTCCATACCCGCAGTGAACCTGTTATGGGAGCAAGATACAAAGCCACATACAATACCACTGGGCGTATGCGGTGATATTCCCTGCCTGTATGATGTAAGCAATGATGCTTTTACGTTGCCTTTTGATCTGTTCGCTTCAGCGTTCTTCCTGCTTACGCGCTATGAGGAATACAGCGACACTTATACACCCGATAAACATGGGCGCTACCCGGCAACAGAAAGTCTGCTTTATAAAAATGGATGGCTGCAGCGCCCGCTGCTGGATGAATGGGTGCTGTATGTAAGAATACTGATACGGGACACTTTTAAACAAACTATTCCGGAAGCTAAATTTTCTTATCAGCCTACTTATGATATTGATATAGCATATTCATATCGCTACAAAGGTTTTCGCAGGGCGCTAGGCGGTTTTCTTAAAGATCTTTCGGAAGCTAAATTGCAAAGGGTGAAAGAAAGGGCAAAAGTATTGCTGAGTAAGGAACAAGATCCTTATGATAGCTATGATTTTTTAAATGCCTTACACAAACAATATCGGCTATCACCGCTATATTTTATATTGGCTGCATTGCACCGGGGACCTTTTGATAAAAATATTTCTCCGGCACACCCCCGTATGGGAGCACTGATAAAGCGTCTGGCTGAAGAAGGGACCATTGGTGTACATCCGTCGTACAATACTGATAAAACAGGTATGCTGTATGAGAAGGAAATACTGGAGCAAGCAGGTGGACAGAAAATCGATATTTCCCGACAGCACTATATTCGGTTTATGCTGCCACATACTTATTATGCATTAATGCAGGAAGGGATAGCTGCAGACTGCAGCATGGGCTATGGCACACATCTTGGGTTTCGTGCCGGCACGGGCAGCCCTTTTTTTTGGTATGATCTGAAAAATGAAAAGCCAACCGGTCTGCGTGTATATCCTTTTTGCTTTATGGATACCACTGCGCATTTTGATGAGGGTCTTAATACGACCGAAGCATTTGACGCCTTGAAAAGAATGCGCGATTATCTACAGGATACGGGCAGCGTGCTCATTACCATCTTTCACAATTTTTCCCTGGGTACGGAAGAGCAATGGAAAGGATGGGCTGAAGCTTATCAGGCTTTTATTTCAGAAACAGCAGATTAGTTATTTTTTTACCAGCACATTAGTGCCCACGCCTACCAGGCTGTACAGATCTTCAATGTCTTTGTTCTTTATCGCTATGCAGCCATCTGTCCAGCCTACGCCCATTTCTATCATATCATCGCCGCCGGGCCATATGCCATGTATACCTACAGAACCGCCCAGTCGCGCAGTTTTAGGTATTAACCCATCTGCCTTCAGGCGATTGAAACGTGCAACAGACGAATCATTAGGGTAATTAAGGCCCATGAATTTATCGTACTTGGAAGCCGGATTTTTATTAGCAATTTTAAACCAGCCTTCGGGTGTACACCTGTCACCCTCCATGCATTTGTTCTGCAGGGGGTTAGGGCCAAATACCGCTTTGTATACACGTATCATTCTATCGCGGTAAAAAACCATCAGGCAATAGTGCGATTTGTCCACTACTACACGTACCATGTCCTTCTTCATAGTATCCGGATTGATGGGTACATGTGTGCCCATAAAAACGCGACGCTGAATAATGATGGTTTGTGTCACCAACATATTTCCTTCTTCATAACGCACTACCCGCACGGTGTTACCGTTCTTGTCTTTGTGCTCGTCTATTATCTTGAGATTTTTAGGATGTGGGGCCGCGTCTGTCTGCGCATTCACTTTAATAATCGAAAACAGTGCGAATAAAAGAAGGATAAAACCTCTTAGGCCACTGTATACACACTCTATACTGCGTTGCTTCATTTTCCCTTGAGTAGCTTTGAGAACCTAACGAAGCTAAAAAAAATTAGCATAAGATGTGCAGTATCTTATGCTAAAATTGGTGTGAAAATGACCTTTTAATGACTTTTTAAGTGCCCGGCTTCGCCATCGGCTTTTTATAGACCGGCACGGTAGAACAAGGCTCACCATACATCAGCGACTTAACTATGGGGCGCAGGTGCTGGGTAACAGCCAGATACGCAGCATCGGGTATTGCAATGTCTCCGCAACCCTTTATTACCACCCGCTTGTCCTGGTATTCATTTTTATCTATAGCTGCTATGTGCTGCAGCAGTAGTTCTTTTTTCAGTTCTGCCTCGGTGCCGAAATATACATAGGCCGCATGTGGCTGCAGGTATGATGTAGCCAGCATATAGGCCCATACCGGTATAATGGCATCTACGGAGCAGAATACTGCTACATTTTTACCATCGTACTGTGCCCAATCGTGGGTCAGCAAGCTGGCGCGGTAATCTTTTTCCTTCAATATCATTTCTCTGAAGAGAAAAGGCTTCAGATCGAAGGCCATGATGCTTTCGTCTGCAGGTATATAATTTGCCAGGTCCAGCGTTATAATGCCGCTCTCCGCCACCTTATTTACGAATGTCTCCATCTGCACTATTTTATTTTTCAGACTACAAAGGTAAGCAGGGATTTAGTTTTTATGGTTATGGCGGAATAAGGGGTGTCTATGAAGTATGCGAGGAGGTTTAAATGCAATCGGAGGGCGCTCCATCGACCGCATTTTTTCCGGCATAAAATGATAATCAACAAAAACCTTATTGCGAACAGTAATTAACCCGATCAATGGCGGATCATATACTCTGGACACTGGGGTGTCGGTAAATGAAATGCCTTTCAGATACCTTAATTTATTCGCTGCTACTGGGCTACAAAACTGTAAATAGTTGTTCGGCTGCACTATTAATAGTGATCTGTCTCTATTTCGAAAATACAGGTAGTCTTTGTATTTGCTGTCTATGGCTTCGTTGTTATGTATGGTTGTGAGCTCGTAGCTAATAGTGTCATTTTTTTTGCTGTCGAAATTTATCACATAAATACTTGGGCTTATTTCGTTTTTGACATTATTTACAAATACCTGTACAGAATCGTACATAGCTACTTCCAGGCTTAGGTTGTAGGAGACATTTGGTTCCTTAGTTGGTGATTGGCATTTTGCGAAAAGAACAACAAATGATATGGCAATAAGTATGTTTTTCATGTGGCAGCTTTTATAAAATAAAGACGTGCTTACATGTTTATTCCATAAATTTATTTTTCCAGTACCTAGTCGTATATGCTTGCCTTCCCTTGAGAATATGAGAATTTCTTTCGATAGCCAATTCGCGTATGTACAAAATCCATTCTTATGTGTTTGAAAGCTTCCTTCAATCTTCTCTTTCGGTACAGATAATCTCTTTTATCTTCCTTATCTATAAACCTTTCATTAGTTTTTATACTCAGTAGCCTATTTTTTGAGGAGAATTTTAAAAAGATGCTTCCCCAGCACTCCAATCGGTCATCCGGCTTAAGAATTTTAGATAAGGTGTCAGAAAGATAATTATTGATCGTATCCTTCATTTTTTGCAGATAGTCAAAATCAGGTGCAAATTCATTTGCCCGCTTCATTACTCTTTTTGAAACCCTCACCCAGGAAATAGCGCTACCATTACTATAAGCGCCCAGCGGCAGCCCGTAAATAAATGAATCATATACCTTTTGCAGTTTCAGCAAGGAGTACAAACTATCTACACAGTGTTGAACTATTTTAGCCTCGACTAAATTACTGTCCTGCGCATCCGGAGACCAGTATGAGGTAACACGGTTGGTGTGTCGGGTGCTTCTTTCGAAACTATATAGTGCGCCATCAAAGCCCTGGCTCCAGCCCTTTATTGAATCTTCTGTTGGTATCCTTTCAATGCTTTGAACAAGAGTAAATGCTGCTCTTGCTACTGCTGAATCAATATAACGGGTATTGAAAAATATCTTCGCTCTCCTTTTTTGTTTTTGATTGTTATTGGGATAAGCATAATTTTTGATCAGACCCTTAAAAGAAATCCCATCTTTTGTCCAAGTATCTACTATTTGCCCTTCGGTGGAGAAACGTATATGGAGACTGTCTGTGGATTGCGGGAGGTCTTCAAGCTGAAGTGATTTTAAAAATGCTTTGTATTCGATGTGAAGATTTGATGTGTCCGTTTCTGTTTTTTTGCCGCCGCTTTGCGCATGGCTATTTGTTATAAACAAGCAAATAAAAATTATGAAGATCAGGTGGCGTTTGAAGAATGGATTAATGTAATCAGGCATAGGTTTCATAATAATAAAGACGAAATTCCTAAGATAAAACTTTGCAAAGTTTTCAGGGCTGGTTCCTCGGAGGATGTTTTATGGAACTTTCCTGCTCGGGCTTATCTTTGACACCGTGACCAAACCGCGACATTTAGCCGAAATAGCATGGACTGCCCTTAAGTTGGGCAGCATAGGCTTTGGGGGTATAGCGGGCATGGTAGGGCTGTTTGAAACAGAGCTAGTGGACAAACGAAAATGGATAAGCCGCGAACATTACCTGGATGTGGTAGGTGCAACCAACATAATACCCGGGCCGAACTCTGTAGAGATAATGATGCACTGCTCCAGGGAGCGAGGTGGCAAAGCCGGGCTGGTAGTGGGTGGCATACTGTATATTGTTCCTGCTGTGCTTTTTTGCCTGCTATGGGGTTACTTGTATATGCGTTACGGGCATTTGCCTTCTGTGCAGCCATTCATCTATGGCATACGGCCTGCAACCACGGCTATAATATGTGGTGCTGTATTTCGCTTGTCGAAAAATGCTTTTAAAAATACACGGATAATAATACTGTCTGTTATCGTACTGCTGGGCGCGCTGTATGGTATAAATGAGGTGGTGCTTTTATTTGGTGCGGGTATTGTTGGGGCTTTGTGGATGCAAAAGGGTAGGCTCTACACCTTAGTGCCTGTACCTGTGCTGATACACAAAGCCACAGATGTTTCTTTACAAAAGCTCTTTTTTATTTTTCTGAAGATAGGCGCTATACTGTATGGCAGCGGCTATGTGTTGTTTGCTTATATGGATGATGCACTAGTGCAGCGCAATCACTGGCTAACGAAGCAACAGCTAACGGACGCTATATCTGCCGGGCAGGTAACACCGGGCCCTATATTTTCCAGCGCTACTTTTGCAGGCTATGTTATTGGCGGCATACCGGGTGCGCTTATTGCAAGCGCCGGTATTTTTCTGCCATCTTTCATTTTTGCTTTTTTCCTGCACAGGCTGCTACGCTTTGTAGAGCGTCATGCTATACTGCGCAGCTTCCTGGATATTGTGAATGGCGCCTCTGTTGCGCTCATTGCCGCCGTAGCACTGCGCATGCTGCCGGATATGGTATTGCAATGGCAAACCGCCATGATACTGCTACTGGCGCTGGTCGGTTCTTTGAAAAAAATGAACACCGCCTGGATCATTGTAGCTGGTAGTGCGGCGGGGTATTTGCTATGGTTGGTGTGATTAGGATTTCTGAAATTGTGTTTACTGCTTCACAAAAGTCGTTTTTAAAATATTGGCACTATTTTCATCGTTTACCATTAAGCAATAGATACCCGGTCTTAGAAATGAAATATCTATCGCATTAGCCGTTGGATAATTGTTTACTGTCTTTACTACTGTGCCATCTGAGCGTAGTATAGTAAGATTAACTTTATTTGCTTTTATACCCTTCAGTTGTATGTATTTGTCTGCAGGATTAGGATAGACGGCTATTGTGTTGTTCGCCTTGATATCTGCAACGGCCGTTGCTTTCTTTACCACTGTTCTAAACACTTGTGTGTATGATGCAGGGTAAGGACAGCCATCATCCGTTACTCTTATAAGAAAACTATAGCTGTCCACTGCTATTGAATCTGTTTTCCACACAATGTTACCTACCGGATGTTTTGTACCGTTACCTGTTACTGTAAATACTGCGTGAGGTGGCAAGTTGAATGCTTCCATAGTCACATTATTGCTATCGGGGTTGCTGCATACTACCTGGTAGCTAACGCTTCCTGTATCTTTATATACTTGCGCATAAGTAGTATCCAGGGCAGTTACGCTGTGTGAGGTATTGCCAATTTTTGTATTAAGGACGTTAACAGGTGTGTTACTTATAGTCATCGCCCATGCACGCATTACAGTGCCGATAAGCTTGCCATATCTGTATTGTTGAATTTGCTCTGCTATTGCAGGACGCTGCACCATATTAGGATCAAAAGAAAATATGCCATGCACGGTGTCAAGGTAGGTATACGATGTGGAAACAGGATAAGCGCCAGAATATCCAACCTTATATGTGCTGGGAACATTTCCCCATATATTGTCTATAAGTACTGTACGCAGACTATCGCCATCTGCATCGTAAGGAGCTGACCAATAACTTGCTGGCTGATTTACACTCCATGTAAATAGCGGAGGAGCCGCAAACCTAGCAGAGGAGCCAGTATATGCAGAGTTATCAAGTGTGGCAATCAGACCCATTACATCTGTTACAGGGAGGTTAGTTATATCAAAGGCCCATTGACCGCTAGCAACTACCAAGTCGCCGTAAAAATTAAATTCCCAATTCGCTGAAGGACCGGGCAATGTAATATTCTTGCTAAAAACAGCTGCACTTAATCCTAATAATGTGCCTCCATGACAAACGGTGCTAAGTGAGTCTGTGGCACAGGTTGTAGCTATGGGTGTTATTGACTGCAGGGGCAGTGTATCTGTTTCGTAAAGTGTAGTGCCATTATAGGTGTTGAGTCCCAGAGAAGAAGAAGGCAAGGTGTAATAAACACTACCTGCGCAATCTCCGTAGATGACTACCGTAACTTTATATGTATACCCACTTACCCACTCATAATAAATTTCTCCGCCTGCTATATGCGAAGCGTACGTGGGCGCGAAAGAAAACAACAAACAAATAGCAAGCAGTGTGCGGTATAGCTTTTTCATGAGGTATAATTTAGTGGTACACTAAAAATAATAATTCTTTATCATAAACAATAAAGGCTCCCGATGGGAGCCTTTAAAACTATGTTCAAAATTTCGCTTTAGAAAATGTTCTTCGCATTGTAGGTCACGTCTGCTTCCTTCACTATGGTTGGGCGTAGCATCTGGTTCAGCTGGTTCTGCTGATCTCTTTCCAGCATCATGCGCTGTTGTGTGTTCAGCATGTTCACCGTGTTAGGGTCCAGCGGCGCAGACCAGCGATTGAGCACCGTGATAAAGTAAACACCGTTTGAGCCTTTGATGCCAGGTGATACGCCAGCATTTAATTTCAGACCATCATAAAAAGTGTAACCTGTCACCTTTGGTTCATAACCTAGTACAGGTACATATGCAGAACCTACAGAGAATGAGTCAGCCTGCTGCACTGTCTGCTGTGTTCCGCTTGCTATGCTTTCCAGGTTGCCTGCGCTCCTATATTTTTCTGCTATCATTTTTGCTTTTTTGTCCTGCTTTACCACAGCTTCCAGGCGCGGACGTATATTAGCATCTATCTGCATCAGGCCTTTGTCCTGCTTGCCTGAGAGTTTTGCTACCACATAGCGGTCAGTCTGGCTGAACACGCCTGATACATCGCCTACCTTAGCTTCATACATCCACTTTATTATTTCGCGGCTTGGGCCCAGGCCTGTTATGGTGTAGTCTTCCGCTTTTATACCTTCTCCTTTTTTATTGGTAAGGTTTTCTTTTTTCACTGCATCGTCAAATGTTGCGGCAGTTGCATTTTTGCCTGCAAACTCGTTTGCTTTTGCATACGCTGCATTTTGTGTTACATCGCTTGGTGCCAGTTCTTTGCTCACTATAGCCAGCTTTGCAGCAGGCATTGGTGTGCTTTGTTCTATAATGTGTATGAAGTGATAGCCTGAGTAATTGTCATTAGATACTGATACCACTTTGCTTTCACCTGCCTTTCCCTCAAATACAAAGTCGCCAAATTCTTTTGACAGGCCCGGGCGCTGCTGTAGATCAAATGTGTATTCCACATTTGGTTTGCCGTCGCTTGCTTTATCGTCAGAGTATTTAGCAGCCAGTGTTTTGAAGTCGGCACCCGCTTTTATAGCAGCAGCTATGCTGTCTATGCGTTGCTTAGCCACGCTGTCAGGCAGTATATCTTTGCCCTGACCCTTTGTTCTTACAAGTATATGTTCGCATTTTACTGAGTCAGGCAATTCTTTTTTATCCAGCACTTTTACCAGGCGGAAAGAGCCGTTCTCATAATATGGTCCATATATAGCACCTGCAGGTTGTTTTAATATTGTATCTGCATACTGCGACATGAAGGTCTTCTTATTTACATAAGTAGGGTTGAAGTGATCATCAGAATTTCTGTTCACTGCATTTTCAGCATCTTTATCTGTGGCAGCTTTTGCAAGGTCAGCCTTTGCATTGTTCATCGCATCCAGCACTTTCGTCGTGTCATCATGAGAAGGCACTATGTCGAATGACACATAGTCTATACTTCTCATTGGTTCTTTCACCATGAAGAGTTCCTGGTGCGCCTGCACATAGTCATTCAGGTCCTGATCTGTTATTTTTACCGCGTCATCGTTTATAGCTGTGTACGGAACTTTTACAAACTTAATGCTTGCCTTAGTGCCCTGGTCTTTTATAGTGTGTTCTATTACAAACTTAGGCGTGTATGCGCTGGCCATTATAATGTCTGTAAACTTGGTAACAGTATTGTTACGCAGCACATACGATTTCAGGTTGTTCCATTCTTCCAGGTAAGAAGCCAGCTTAGGATCTTTCTGAGCCTGCTGTTCGAAGGCTCTTACGCGCTGTGCATCGAAACGGCCTGTTTCAGGATTAGCGAATACAGGGTACTGCTGCACCAGCGGATCAGGGTATGCGCCATATATTATTTCCTTCTGTTCTTCCGGTGTTGTTTCAAGGCCCAGCTTGTCGCATTGCTTTTCCACCACTTTTTCGAACACCATATTTTGCAGTGCCTGGCTGCTTAGCTCAGCTCTTGTATTGTCATCTATTGTTTTGCCTTTGCTGAAAATACCGTATAGGGTTTCGTATTCCTTCACGCGTATCGAAAAGTCTTTCTGATCTATTTTTTCACCGTCCACTTTCGCAACGCTTTTGTCGCCGCTGAACATGTCGCCAAAACGTCCGCTCGCAGCATCCATTAGTATAAAGCCCACAAGTGCAATAGCAATAACGGCACCGGCAATCTTACCGTATTTATTCCTGATTTTCTGTATTACAGCCATATCGGTTGTGTATGTTGTATTATAATATTGATAAGGAGGGCAAATTTATATGAAAAAATGAGATTTTGCAGATTTAATGCCTCTAAATCAATATTATCGAACTTATTTTAATTTCTTTTACTTTAAATACATATAAGTTATATTTATTCATTAGGGCCGGTTGGTTAACAGAGCCTTCCATTATTATCTGAAAACTAGAATTGCGGGCGCTGTATATAATTATAGCGCAATATATTTTCCGCAAGATGATAACCCAGGTGGTTGTGATATAAGACCTTCGGCCGAAGGCCGGAAAAATTTTGGAGGATTTGGAATGATCTTTATAGATAGTACTTCACAAAATATTTATCGTATTGAGACGTCATGGAGATTACGAAGAAATCATTGTGGCAGTAGTATGCATATTACTGCTAATATTATATGCCTATATGATAATAAGTGAAAGTGCCCCTAACGATGGGTACATACATTAAAGAAATAGTTTTGGCCTGATTATTTTATATATGTTATAAGACTATTGTGTGATCATATTGCAACAATTAATGTAATTCAATATCAGCTTGTTGTGTACGAGTTATACAACAAGGCTGTGGATTACTGTGTATTTCCCTTGTAGAAATAGTGGGTAAGAGCGAAGAAGTTTTACCTCAGTGTAGAAACGACAAAATCTAAAAAAGTTTGTAGTCAAAAAACTGTCCTTTTCCACACCCATCTACGATATTAAGCTTAGGTTATTTTTTCACAGCCATGTTTATCCCCAATTCACATTTTTCTGTTAGTTAGCCCATTTAATGCAGCATTTATATGGGGATAAGGAAACAGTAAAATGTGTGTGAGTATAATTCTGTTATTTTGCAATAGGGATAACCTTTTTGTTTCCCCAAATCCACAACCCTAATTGATAATAATAGATTCTTTTAAAAAATTTAATTACAAATATTATTATGAGTGTGCAATTCGAAAATGCGTTTTTGGAAATTCAAAAAAAGGGATACCTTGACGTTGAAATTGACCCCTCACTCGACCTGTTTGAAGAGATAACGAAGCTGAAGAAGGAGAAGAATGCCGTGCTGCTGGCACATTACTACCAGGAGCCGGATATACAGGATATAGCAGATTATATAGGAGATAGCTTAGGCCTGGCACAGGCAGCTGTACGTACCGATGCTGATATGATTGTTTTTGCAGGTGTGCACTTTATGGCAGAGACCGCGAAGATCCTCAATCCTGAAAAGAAAGTATTGCTTCCTGATCTGCATGCAGGCTGCTCACTAAGTGATAGCTGCCCACCGCCATTGTTCAAAGCATTTAAAGAAAAACATCCTGATCACCTGGTAATATCTTATGTAAATTGTTCTGCAGGTATAAAAGCATTGAGCGATATTATATGTACTTCTTCTAATGCGAAGCTGATAGTAGATAGCTTACCAAAAGATCAGAAAATAATATTTGCACCAGACAGAAACCTGGGGGCATATATTAATAAAACAAGTGGCAGGAATATGGTGCTGTGGAATGGTGCATGTATGGTGCATGAACTGTTTTCAAGAGAGAAGATTACAAAACTGAAGGAACGCCATCCTGAGGCTTTATTAATAGCTCATCCTGAATGTGAGGATCCTATATTAAAGATGGCCGATTTTATTGGCTCTACTACGCAGCTGCTGAAATTTACAGAGACTAATAAGGCTGACAGCTTTATAGTGGCTACAGAGACCGGTATACTGCATCAAATGCAGAAAAACTCGCCAGACAAGACATTTATAGCTGCACCACCAGATAATGCCTGTGCATGTAATGATTGTCCGCATATGAAGCTGAATACACTGGAAAAACTCTACCTGTGTATGAAGTATGAGATACCGGAAATAACAATGCCGGAGGATCTAAGAATTGCTGCAAAGAAACCAATAGACCGGATGCTGGAACTAAGTAAGCAATTTGGCCTGGGTGGGTAAATCTTAATGTGTTTGCTTTTTATATTGGTAAACTATTTTGCCTTTTACAATGGTATAGAGCACTTTCGTTTTTAATATCTTTTGTTGCGGTGCTTTCATAATGTCTGTATCCAGTATTACAAAGTCTGCATCTTTTCCTTTTTCCAAGCTGCCTTTTTGTTTTTCTGAGAAAATGCTTTTTGCGGCCCATATGGTCATACCTTGTAATGCTTCTTTCCTGGTTAGCGCATTCTTAGATAGGAAACCACCCAGTGGATAACCTTTAGCATCTTGTCGAAATACAGCAGCATAAAACGTATGTATAGGGCTAATACCTTCCACGGGGAAATCTGTACCTAATGCTTCCCAGCCATTTTGATTTAATAGGTCTTTAAAGGCGTAAGCGTGTGGCAATCTTGCAGCGCCTAACCTGTTTATAGCCCAGGGCATATCAGAAGTGGCATGTGTGGGCTGTACGGAGGGTATTATCGAGTTATCTCCAAACAGGTGCATATCTGTAGGGTCTACCACCTGGCAATGCTCTATGCGCCAGCGAAGATCGTTTTTACCATTCAGGGCTTCGGCATATACGTTTAATATTTGCCTGTTTGCATTATCGCCTATGGCATGTGTGCACAGCTGCCAGTGATATTGCAATGCAAGCGCCGCTATATCTTTAAAATGAGCTATGGGACTTAATAAAGTACCTCTGTGCCCGGGCATATCAGTATAGTCGTCAATAAGTGACGCGCCGCGGGAACCAAGTGCGCCGTCAGCATACATTTTTATACCTGCTATTTTCAGTTGCCCATAATCCACAGGTCCTTGTTTTACAAATGCACCAAATGTCACTTCATCATCGGCTAATAAAAGTGCATTACCAATACTTAATTTATTCTGAGCGTATAAATGTCTTAATAAGTTTATTACATCTTTTTTTACACCACAGTCTATAACGTAAGTAAGACCAAAAGAGTAACAGTCATTTTGTGCAGCCTGTAAATATTTTTCAGCTTGTGCAGCAGGTAATGCAGGTATCAGGTTTTCCACAGGCTCCATGGCATTGTCAATAAGCACACCTGTTAGCTGTCCATTCTTTTTTATTATTTGGCCGCCTTCTATTGTTGTATGTACAGTAATGTGTGCCATTTCCAGCGCTTTCTCATTGCAGAGTATTGCGTGGCCATCTATGCGTTTTAGTATTACGGGTTTGTCGGGGAATAGTTTATCCAGTGTATCTTTTGTCGGAAATTCTTTTACAGGCCATTTGTTCTGGTCCCATCCGCGGCCATATATCCAGCTTAGCTCATTTGTTTTTTCGTAGGCTACTAATTTTTGTATCACCTGCTGAAATGAGCGTGTGTCTTCTAATGCACATTTATATTTATCCAGGGCATAACCACTAAAGTGACAGTGCGCATCTATGAAGCCGGGATAAATAAATTTACCGGTAGCATTTATATTGTTGGTAGACGTATAGCGGCTATTAATTTCTTTGTTACTACCTATGGCTATTATGCTGCCATCGTTCACAGCCATTGCCTGGTATATATGCCAGCTGCTATCTACCGTATAGATAGTGGCGTTTTGTATCAGCATATCCACCTTGCTTTTTGATTGTGCAAAGCTGATGATGGGCAGCAACGTTAGCAGTAATAGTTTTCTCATACTACAAATGTAAAATAGGATGCAAAAAAATAAGCATCCTGAATAGGATGCTTTCACATAAGATATTACCCCCTTATATACAAACTATAGTTTAATGCCTACGCCTACGTCTATGCCTAACAGGCTAACGTTGTTGTGTGCATTTCTTGGTATAAAGTGAATGGATTCTTTTACCTGTACTCTTGGTGTTATATCGTATGTAACACCTTGTGTAACGGTGAAACAAACGAAGGGTGTACGGGTGTGTGTTGTTATAATATCTTTTGCTGCACCATCAGCAAAATTGAACTCGCTATATTTTTCCTGGTACACATTGTACACAGCACCGGTACCTACAAATGGTTTTACTTTGTTTGTTTTCTTACCGAAGCTATACTGAATAGTAACAGGCACTGTAAGATTGTATATTTTACCGAAGCCCCTGTTTACAATGTTTATGTCTCCGCTTTTATCCTGCACTTTTGTACTACCATATTTCAGTTCAAATTCCAACGCCAGGTGTTTTGTAATAGACTTGGTACCGTAAACAGAATTGGTAAATATATAAGTACCTGCAGGTTGTTTTACAGGTGTATTGTTACGCATCAAAAATTGCGCACCTGTTTCATAACCTATCACCCAGTCGCGCTGAGTGTGGGCGGTGCATGAGTCCTGTGCCTGCACTGTATAGCAGGATATGATAGTTGTTATAACAAGACAATACAGCAGAAAGTTTTTCATAGTATTGTTAATTTTCTCTTTATTGCAATAGAAGACATAAAATTCTGCTAAAGCGTTTATAAAATAATGTTAAAGATACATACAATAAACGGTCCGCAATTGTAAATTATTATAAGTGAGTATAATATTTATTTATTAAACATATAAGAAATACCAAGCATACATGTTAGATAGGTAGTTGGCTTATCGTAAGTATAAAATTCACCGCTTTTTGTAGTGTATGGAGTAAATACTGCATCGTTGCCTCCGTAGGGATAATCCTGACTGGTATAGCGCATACTTATCTTATAAGATACATCCAGGTTTAGAGACCATTGTTTGTGAAAGGTATATCGGCCCCAGTAGTTTAGTCCTGCCAGATCATCATTCCATTTTGTTTTAATGTAGCCAATAGGATAATATTGGGGGCGTGGCACCTGGTACATAGAATATTCGTCGGCAGAATGCAGGCGGGTATATGAAAGACCAATATAGCTAATAAGTTTTTTGGTTTTACTTTTTGCTAATTCTTTATTTCTATTGAGACGATACTGGATAGCAGCGGAGTAATTGAATATGTTTTGTGATAAGTTGTATTTGAACTCTTCGCTTGCAAAATATATAGTCGTAGGTGTTATCAGATCACCCTTATGTTTATCCCTATAATAATTGACTGTAAGTTGGTAAGCCCAATGCGACTTGGTTTCGCGGCGCACAAATATGCCATTATTGAAGTCGGCTTGTTTCCAGTGTTTGTGCAATATCACAGGTTTGCCGCTGGAAAAATATTCCAGGTTGTAATAGGCAATGGTACCTGTTTCAAAACCTATCTGTGTGGATTGTGCAAATGATGCATAGCCAAGTACACTAAGTGCAAGAGTAGTAATTAATTTCATAAGTCCTTATTTTTTGAATTTATATGCAATGCCCGCCATGCAGTGTATATAATATGTAGGAGGATTAAAGTTGTAATTGTTTTCAGAAATGGGGTAAAAATATGCGGGAAGGTTTTCTCCGGTGTAGTGGAATATGGCCGCAGTGGCTTTTTCAAACGAAAGATCCAGACTGAATGTTAGGTGCCTGCTTCGGGTATAGGTGGCGAGGTAGTGAATACCAAGTGTATTGCAGGCTTGCATGTGTTTGGAGGTGTAGTCGCCATATGAGCCATCTGTAATGTTGTGAATTTGTACATTATAGATTGCTGCGTTATTGCCTAATGTATATGAGAAGCCAAAGAAGTGTTTGTAGCCCATGTCATTCTTTATTGCCGTCAGCTTGTTAATACAATACAAGGTTGATAGCTTAAATGTAAGAATGTTGCAATCAAGCGTGCCATTGAATGCTATTGTGGTGGTTGGGCCTGTATGGGTAGAAGTTTGATTTACCAGTGGGCTGGGATATTGTGTGAAGGCCCTTGCATAATGATCCTGGTACGTAGATGCCTGCAGTTCAAATGCAAAATGCCTGTTTGTTTGCAGTCTACCGACGATGCCAACATTTAAATGGATCTGGTTGGAAGGAGGGGTTTCACGATTGTTAGTATAATAATACTGAGGTAATCCTTTATCGGAATAATTGGACACTATGCCAGTTTCAATACCTGCTTGCAAAGATTGGGAAAAGGCACCACAGCTCAGGAGGCTGAGGACGAGGGTGGAGATTAATTTCATGAGGGTAAATCTGCCCCAAAGATAATGCCTCAGCTTATTATTTCAAAAGGCAATGTAATGTTCCACGTGGAACGAATTAATTCTTGAAAAGAGCAGAGTTCTTTAGACGATTTTTGAATTGTTAAATGATATGTTCCACGTGGAACATTAAAAGAAGTAGTCGCAACCTATTAAAATGCTGGTTTTAAACTCAGGTGCTGTGTAGAAAGGATCGTCTGGAAGAAGATCGCGTTGCTGTAAATACGTACCTCGGAGAGTGGCATTTAAACCTAAATGTCTATTTGGACGATATTCCATTGTATATGAGATTCCCCCACCCAGTCTTATAGCTCCACCGTTTGGCCTATCTTGCATACTGCCTGGCAGCGGGTGGAATTTATAATAATAATATACCGGATTTGTAAAGGCGCCTATGTATGATCTAAATCGATCCCCACCGTACATCAGGTATTGAATACTTACTATACCGGCATATGTATGTAGGGTTTCTTTGTCATAGGCCGTGAACTCGGCGCTATTCAAATAGGAGTATGGCTGATAGTAATTTATGGAACGGTGGTATGTGCTGTAATTTAGGCTTAGCTCAAGAGACCAATGCTTGTGTTCCCTCCTATAATATAGCTCTTCATCGGCTCCCAACGCAGAAGGATAGCTTTTATAGTTCGACCACCAATAGGCGGCGCCGGTTCGCAGGCCAAGCTGCTCGGTCCTTGTATCGGTATTTACAAATTGTGCATTTGCCTGGAAGGCACAACAGAAGAGGCATGCGGCAAGATATAGGTACTTCATAAAGGGGCTTTATTTATGAACGTATAGACAGGCAGAATAGTATATATGGTTGGTATAATATGGCTTATTAGCGCTACCTTTGCAGCCTTATGTTTCCTGAATATGATGTAATAGTGGTAGGGGCCGGCCATGCTGGCTGTGAGGCCGCTGCTGCCGCTGCCAATATGGGTTCTAAAGTCCTGCTCATTACTATGAACATGCAGACCATTGCCCAGATGAGCTGCAATCCGGCAATGGGTGGTATAGCTAAAGGCCAGATAGTGCGCGAGATAGATGCACTGGGCGGCTACAGTGGCATAGTGAGCGATAAGAGCATGATACAGTTCCGCATGTTGAACAAGAGCAAGGGTCCGGGTATGTGGAGTCCACGTACGCAAAATGACCGTATGCTGTTTGCTGCTACTTGGAGGGAAATGCTAGAGCAGACCCCCAACCTGGATTTTTGGCAGGATATGGTGAAGAGTCTGATTGTTTCACGTGGAACAATTAAGGGCGTGGTGACTGGAATGGGGCAGGAAATATATGGTAAGGCAGTAGTATTGACCAACGGAACCTTCCTGAATGGAGTAATTCATATAGGAGAGAAGCAGTTTGGCGGGGGTAGAATAGGGGAAAAAGGAGCAACCGGGCTTACTGAACAACTAGTAGAACTTGGCTTTGAAAGCGACAGACTGAAAACAGGTACGCCGCCAAGGGTGGACGGCCGCAGCCTGGACTACAGCAAAATGGAAATACAGGATGGGGATGAAGAAGTAGTAGGCTTCTCATACCTGCCTATAGAAAGAATAAAACCACAACAACAACGCGGCTGCTGGATAACCTATACCAGCCAGGAAGTACATGATATCCTAAAGACGGGTTTCGAGAAATCACCTATGTACCAGGGCCGTATAAAAGGGAGTGGCCCAAGATATTGCCCGAGTATAGAAGACAAAATAAGCCGCTTTGCAGAAAGAGAGCGCCACCAGTTATTTGTAGAGCCGGAAGGCTGGAACACGGTGGAGATATATGTGAACGGTTTCAGTACTTCTCTGCCGGAAGAAGTGCAGTATAATGCATTGAGACTTGTACCGGGTTTTGAGAATGTAAAATTCTTCCGCCCTGGCTATGCCATAGAGTATGATTATTTCCCACCAACCCAGCTGAAGTTCACACTGGAGACTAAACTGATACCGAACCTTTTCTTTGCGGGACAGATAAACGGAACCACCGGTTATGAAGAAGCTGCCTGCCAGGGATTGATGGCTGGGATAAATGCGCACCGAAAAGTGCATGAGCTGGAACCTGTAGTACTGGGCAGAAGTGATGCTTATATAGGTGTGCTGATAGACGACCTTATTAATAAAGGTACGGACGAACCATACCGCATGTTTACCAGCAGGGCGGAATTTCGCACCTTGCTGAGGCAGGACAACGCAGATCTACGACTTACCCGCCTGGGATATGAAATTGGCCTTGCTTCAGATGAAAGAATGGCCCTTATGACCGAAAAAGAGCAAAAAGTAGCAAAAACCAAGGCGATTTTGGCCGATTTTGTTGTAGAACCGTCCACAGTCGAATATTTTTTGGATAGCAAGGGATCGGCACGTATAAGCGAACGTAGCCGCGCTCTGAAATTGCTCCTGAGACCCGGAATTGGAATCAAGGAATTGATGGAAGTACTGCCCGAATTAAAAAATGAACTGGCCGGAATGGACCAGCTGGTTTTGGAGCAGGCAGAGATCCAGATAAAATATGATGTCTACATAGAGAAGGAAAAAGAGCTGGTGAAAAAAATGGCCTCGCTTGAAGAGCTCATTATTCCAGACTCATTTAATTATGATAAGCTGAGTGCCATCTCGAATGAGGCCCGCCAAAAACTGACTAAGATAAAACCACGCACACTGGGTCAGGCAAGCCGTATAAGTGGGGTGAATCCAAGTGATGTGCAGATACTGATGGTGTACATGGGTAGATAATTTTTCCGCATGGAGGTAAAAGCTGCCATACAACACTATTGCAATTACCAGCCACGCTGTCATGCCGAGGTGCGTAACAAATTATATGAGCTGGGCTGCACCACGCCAGAAGTAGAAGAAAATATAGCAGAGCTAATAGAGGCAGGTTTGCTGAACGAGGAAAAATTTGCGAGGGCCTATGCACGCGGTAAGTTTCGGATAAAGCATTGGGGCAAACAGAAAATAGTGAGCCAGCTAAGACTGAAGAAAGTTTCCGAGTACTGCATAAAAAAGGGCCTTAGTGAAATAGATGCGGAGGAATATGAGCAGACCCTGCAAAGACTAGGCACTGCAAAATGGAATGAGTTAAAAGGTGAGCGCAACCCGCGCACAAAACAAATGAAAGTATTCCGCTACCTGATGCAGAAAGGCTATGAAAGCGATCTGGCAAGAGATTTGCTTAATACTCTTATAGGGAAATAAAATTAGGTCGCCTATCCTAATCCTTGTTATCTTTACATAACCAATAGGCTACAATACCATGGTGCAGCAGATAACAGAAGGAGTAAGTGTTTCAGTAGAAACCTTTTATCAACCCGGTCAGTCGAACCCACTGAACTCAGAATATCTTTTTGCCTACCGCATTACTATTGAAAATCAAAGCACTATGCCCATAAAATTGCTGAACCGCCATTGGTATATAGTGGATAGCAATGGCAGTAAGCGCGAGGTGGAAGGCGAAGGCGTTGTAGGCCAGCAACCGATAATAGAACCTAATGAAAGCTACCAATATGTTTCTGCGGCCAACCTGCGCAGCGACATGGGGAAGATGTATGGCATTTATCAGATGGAAAATTTATATAACAAAAAAGTAATATCAGTTACCATTCCTGAGTTCCAGCTCATTGCTCCGTTTAAAATGAACTAAAAAAATTAGTTCCCAGTCAGTTTAGTTCTACCCTCAATCCGCAGACTAATTCGTATAAATTCCGCTGATTTATTTGTATTCTTGTGTATTGATACGCATCTTTTCCACAGCGTTTATTCTTTAAATGCTTGTTAACCAGTTACAAAGCCCCCGTTAACAGATGCGTATTTGTTTGCTACGACCTTTATTAATAACAATTTTGTATCCTGTTATTAAGAGAGCGTAACAACAAGAGGATAGAAATGAGAAAATTATTTACAAATAAGCCACATCAAAGAGGGTTGCTCCTGCTGGGGATAATGCTCTTTCTACAAATAGCCACTCACGCGCAGACAAAAAAGCCTGCCACGGATACCGTTATCACAAAAGTTCCGGCTATTGATACAACTGTAAAAAGCGTTGGCGTTCCCTCTGTTTCAAAAGATACTACTATACAAAAAATAGTTACTGCGGTAAGCGATTCTCTTGCCAGGATTGATAGTACTAATGTGCATAAACGCAAAGGCACCAAGCGCCGCAAGATAAGTGATGAAGAAATGGACGTGCTGACACAGAAAATAGTACAGACCAGCGATCAGCACCAGGACGTAACAAACATAACTATAGAACCCAAACCTGTAAATGCGCCGGTATCTAACAAAGCACCGAATACCGAAGCAGCGCCGGCAGCATCAACCGCTGTTATAAATACACTGGACCCGTCGCCGGCCTTCGCTACTAATAGGGAGAACAACAATACTATAAAGGACAAAACAGATAATGTGCAGGTAAAATCGGGTGTGCAGAACCAAATGAACTCGCAGCTCAATTCACTTTATACCACCACCTTGCTGCGCGACTCGCTGATGGCGAATAGCAATAAAGACTTCCTTTTCAACAACCTTACTATTACCAATACTTCATCAGCAAAGATCACGCTGCTGGTAACTATAAACATACCTAATACCTGGCAGCTGATAACCGATAAGGTAGTTACTCTAACCCTGGAACCCAATGCCAGCCAGGTGATACCTATGCGCCTGCTGCCAACTAACTCAAGCACGGCAGGCTGGGAGCAGGTGACGCTGGACTACCGTAATGTAGAGACCGGTGATACAAGGCACGACTTCTTCAATGTGCGTGTGCAGGAATTTGCAAAGTTCAAGGCACGCCTTATGAATCCAACACTGGTGCTGCTGGCTTATCAGAAGCTTATCAATATACCTATCTACATAAGAAACTCAGGTAACGTAACAGGCAACTATACAATAGCTAGCGCAAACGAATTTCTACACCTGGATGATAAGATGGGCATAAACCTGGATGGTGGCCGCGATACGGTATATAACCTGACCCTGACGCTGAGTGAGAATGAATTTAAAATGCTGACCAAGCAGGATATAAGAGTAATAGTGAGCGGTAAAGATGATGCTTATAATCTGGTACAATCCATATCAAAAGTTGGATACATACTGAAAGATCACCCATCTGCCTACATGGATATGCCACTGCAGCTGGAAGGTGGTGTAATATCTCAGGGCAAATCGGCTGTTCAGTATTATGGCGGTGTATATGGCAGTGTGGATGTGGACAAAGATAATCGCGTGGCACTGTCTCTGCGCAGTAACACCATAAGTAAGGATGGAAATATAGATAACAGCCTGATGCGCATGGACTATACCGGCAAGCATATAGTAGCCAGTGCGGGCAACATAATGGAGATGACTGACTTTATGATGGATGGCTATGGTGCAAAGCTGGGCTATAACTGGGGCATAAATAATGGCGACAAAGGCGTGATATATGCCATGCTGAAAAGCAGGGTGGGCAATAGCCAGGTATTTGGCGGCAATACCCAATTCCGCCTGAAGGATAATGTGCGTATCACAGAATCTGTGTCGGCAAATACTGATAAAGTAACAAAGCTGAACAGCACTATAGCGCGCCAGACCATAGATATGAAAATGGCTGATGATAAGCTGAAGTTATCGCTGGTGGCAGGTGCCGGCATGGAACAGAATACAGCCAAAATGCTGGCAGGCCAGGAGACATCTATATTAGGTAGCTCATTCGGTTACAATATGCAATATCTGGGTAAGCACTTCTCTGCCATATCTAACATACTTTATAACAGTAATAGCTTTGCCGGCATATATAAAGGACAGCGTTTGCAATCGCACGATGCGCGCCTTATAATGAACAGACTGTTTGTGGGCGGCTACTATGAATATAACTACAAAAGCCAGAATACATTTGACGATAGCGTGCTGCTGAAAGATGTGTTTGCTATTAAATCTCAAAACTACGGTGGCCGTGTGGGCTACAGCAACAAGTTTGCAAACATCATCCTCTCTCTGGGCGATCAGCAACAGTTGCAGCCTGGTGATGGCAATAATTTTACTTCAGATTATAAATACGCCAACCTGAACGCGACATTTTCAATCACACGCAAAATATACCTGAATATAAACTCGTACGACGGTAACATGTCTACCGACAACAATAAGGTGAACAACCTATTTGTAAGCAGCAGCACAGGTACGCTTACTGCGTACAACGGTGGTATTGCATTCCGTTATGATCATGGTCCATTCTACTACAGTGATGTATCAGCATACATACTAAACCCGGTAGCATTTAACCGTACTCTGGTGAGCCCGTATGTGGATGTACAGCTCTTTAAAGAACAGGTGGGTATAAGAGCGCAATACAACTTTTCAAATTCATCGGATGCAGGCACCGCACAAAACATGCTGCTAAACCTATCTTATAGCAGCCCAACAGGTAGGTATGATGTTCACCTGACGGGTAGCCTTCCTGTGCAGGCCACAGCGGCCACAGCCAATAGTAACTACCTGAGCGCCACTTTCCGTATGCGTCTGGACGTGCCTTGCATATTCCTGCGCAAATACTACACCGTCAAAATAGTTTTGTATAAAGACGTAAATAACAATGGCCGCAAGGACGACGGTGAAGATGGTATAGAAAGCCAGACCGCTTCTATAAACGGCAACTTGTTCGTATCCGACAACACGGGCATATTAGTGTATGAAAATGTGGCTAAAGGCCCATTCAAGGTGGACCTGGGCTATAGCAGCAAGGTGAAAGGCTGGTCGCCGAAAGATGGTGCTATACAATCATTTGAGGTGCATGGTAACACCTGGTTGTACATACCGTACCGAAAGAGTAAAGTAATAAGCGGCAAGCTGAATGTGATAATAGATTCAAACTCGAACGTGCATTTTGACCCGGCCAATATTAAAGTAATGGCAACGTCAGCTGACAACGTAACATACTCTACACTGACAGACGCAAGCGGTGAGTTCTTCTTCAACGTACCGGACGGGCATTATACGGTGACGCTGAGCCCTGCTGCATTTGATGATAAATTTAAGCCTACTCAGTTCTCACAGCTGGCAGACATGACCATAGATCAAAACAGGATACTGTATTTTGAAATACGCCAGAAGAAAAGAACTATAAATATTCACAGGGATTAGTAAAAGATCAAATTAAAATAACGAGGGGCTTTTCCAGGCTCCTCGTTTTTTTTGGAAAAGACTGAAATAAAAGAGGGCCTTGTGCGTTAAAAGGTTATGCGCATCAAGCATATAGATTCCATTTTTTATTTCTACAGGTCGTTGAGTTTGCCGGGTATTTTGTTTTCGGCTGTGTGTTGCTGGTTATTCTGGAAATACGGAATCAGTATGCTGCCAGTATTGCTGTTATTCAAATTTGTAACCGACTTCTTAACTGGCTACCTGATAAATCATAGTAAGCGAAAACAGTTTTTTTATTACTACAATCAGCATATTTCCCGCGGCTATCTCTGGAGCGTTGCCTTTCTTATAGACCTGCTGATATTCTTTATTGTGCTGTGCACAGTGTTTGTAGTGCGGTAGGTTTTTCTTTCGAGATTTCTCTTATAATTAACTTATTAATTATATGGCTATACGGCTTTAATTCCGTACCTTTGCGCCCTGAATTGAAGCCCGTCCTTATATCCCTACGAGGATGGGTTAATTGTTAACAGGGAAATTAAACAATTCCTGCAGGAATGCTGAGGCGGTAAGGCAGGAAAAACATTTATGGATATTCGTAACATAGCAATCATTGCGCACGTAGATCACGGTAAAACCACACTTGTAGATAAGATTCTGCATACTACGAACGTATTTCGCGACAACCAGGAAACCGGTGAATTGATAATGGACAGCAACGACCTGGAACGTGAGCGCGGTATCACCATTCTGAGCAAGAATGTGAGCGTAACGTACAAAGGTGTAAAGATCAATGTGATAGACACTCCGGGCCACGCCGATTTTGGTGGTGAGGTGGAACGCGTGCTGAAAATGGCAGATGGTGTGTTGCTGCTTGTGGATGCCTTTGAAGGCCCTATGCCGCAGACCCGCTTTGTGCTACAGAAAGCGCTGAACCTGAATCTGCACCCAATAGTGGTGATAAATAAGGTGGATAAGCCAAACTGCCGTCCGGATGAAGTGCATGATGCTGTATTTGAATTATTCTTCCAATTGGACGCTACTGAGGAACAGCTAAACTTCCCTACCCTTTACGGTTCTTCAAAACAAGGCTGGTTCAATACTTCATTGACACCAACTACCGATATAACAGTGCTGCTGGATACCATATTGGAAAAAGTGCCCGAACCTAAAATAGAAGAAGGCAACCTGCAGCTGCAGATCACCTCGCTCGATTATTCTACTTTTCTTGGCCGTATAGCTATAGGTAAAATAACCCGTGGCGTAATAAAAGAAGGTCAGAATGTAATGCTTTGTAAGCAGGATGGCAGCATGGTGCGCAGCAAAGTGAAAGAACTGTATGTGTTTGAAAACATGGGCAAGAGGAAAGTGGCCGAAGTAAAGGCTGGCGATATATGTGCGGTAGTAGGCATAGAAGGCTTCCAGATAGGCGAAACAATAGCTGATGCGGAAAACCCGGAAGCATTACCGATCATACCGATAGATGAGCCTACAATGAACATGCAGTTCAGCATCAACAACTCACCATTTTTTGGTAAAGAAGGTAAGTTCGTAACCAGCCGCCACATACGCGACAGGTTAATGAAGGAACTGGAAAAGAACCTGGCACTGCGCGTGGTAGAAACAGACGATGCTGATAAATTCCTGGTATATGGCCGTGGTATCCTGCACCTGAGCGTACTGGTAGAAACTATGCGCCGTGAAGGATATGAACTGACTGTAGGCCAGCCGCAGGTAATAACAAAAGAAATAGATGGCCGCAAGAACGAGCCATATGAAATACTGGTAGTGGATGTGCCTGCTGAATTCAGCGGTAAAGTGATAGACCTGGTAACACAGCGTAAAGGTGAAATGCACATAATGGAAACCAAAGGCCTGATGCAGCACCTGGAATTTGACATTCCGTCACGTGGTTTGATAGGTCTGCGTTCACAAATGCTGACCAATACTGCAGGTGAAGCTGTAATGGCGCACCGCTTCAGCGAATACAAACCATGGAAGGGCTTTATACCCGGCCGCAGTAATGGTGTGCTGATTGCAAAATTGGGTGGCACTTCTACTGCTTACTCAATAGACAAGCTGCAGGACCGCGGTGCGTTCTTCGTAGATCCGGGACAGGAACTTTATGCTGGCCAGGTAATAGGCGAGCATATAAAACCAGGTGACCTGGTGGTGAACGTGACAGAAGCTAAAAAGCTGACCAACATGCGTGCCAGCGGTAGCGATGACTCTGTACGCATAGTGCCTAAGATACAGATGACCCTGGAAGAATGTATGGAATACATACAACAGGATGAGTGTATAGAAGTGACCCCACAAAGCATACGCCTGCGTAAAATAATGCTGGACGAAGAAGACAGGAGGAAATTTGCCAAGATGATGAAGGCGGAAGCATAAAAAAGGAAAAAAATATAAATTAAGCGAAAGGAGGGCAATTGCCCTCCTTTTTATATTTAAATTTTATTATAAGCATGAAAAAATTTAAATTTATGTAGGAAATAATAACCGGTAATTGAAAATTTAAGCTTGTTTTAACCAGTTTTTTCCAAACGAAAAGCGGAAAAAGGCTGTCTATATAATGCAGCTCGTTCGGTTGGAAAACGCGCAATAACGTTAGATATGAAAAAAATATTTTTACTCCTGGCACTTGCAAGCCTGAACTACATGGCAACGGCCCAGACCGCAAGGCAAACTGAAGCAGACCCAACCAGGATATGGGGCCACTTCGACATAATAAAAATGACCAGCAAAGGAGAAGAACATATAAATGTGAACTACAACCTGACGCCGAAACCTGTGGGAAACACGCTGAACGTGAACCTGAACACACCAAACCCATTGATGCTAAGTATGAAAGTAGCTGACGCAGCAGGCAGAACGAAATATAGCTGGAAACCGGAACAGGCGGCACCTAACTACAACAAGCAATTTGACCTGACAACATTAGCAAGCGGCGTATATGTGCTGAGTGTGTATGATGGCAATAATAATAAGGTATATAGCATACCATTTTCGAAACAATAGTATCCTGATTTTTTTACCGTAAAAAGTAAAACAGAATGAAACGATTTTACTTATTAGGTTTATTTACCGCCCTGGTGCTGCTGGCAGCACAAAAGGCAGATGCACAGCTGGATAGCTGTAATGTCTTTCTGCAGGGTAATTATATTGAAGTAGGTATAAACTGGAACGGTGCGTACGGATCTAGCGCGATGGCGCCAACCGGATATCACCCGAAAGGGCCGGCAGGTGAAATCAATGCTGCTTCCTGCGGTGCTTTATGCATAAGCAATGGAGCTAACCTCGGCTTTGTGGCAGACCCTGATAAGGATGGCTGGACAGTTGGTTCGCCTTACCCTTACTACGGCGATTATTTTTTGCCAGGCACACCCCAGGAAGGCTGGAGCATAATGGCCGATGGCACGCAGGCTAATGCCTGGAACCAGAGTGGATGTGGAACAACATTTCCTGCGGGCATGACGGGGTCAAATATTTCTTACTCTGCCTCAGGTAAAACACGCACGGGCATATGGCGCGGCACCTATGATAGTCTTGCGATAACACAAACAACAACTCTTGATACGAATAACGTGTACTTTACTGTATATATAACAGTAATAAATAAATCACATAATGTCAAACATGACATTTATTATCTGAGAACCCTGGACCCGGATAATGCAGAACCTGAAACCGGGAACTTTACCACATACAACAAAATAGAATACCAGCTACCAAATCCGCAAAACAGGACCCTTGTTTCTGCCGTAGGTCTTACGGCAACAAATGCCCAGATAGCGAGTGCATTTCTTGGCTTAGGTACACTTGACTGCCGGGCAAGATGTTTTATAATTGACGCGGGTCTCAGTCCTACTTCCGGTACGCTGGACAGTATGTATGGCAAATACGAAGGCAAGGGCGATACGGCAAATTACCAATACAGCGGCAGCAACACACAGGATCAGGGTATTGGCCTGGTATTCAGGCTAGGCGACCTAAATGCTGCGGATAGTTTAACTTTTGCATACGCATACATACTTCGAAAGGGAGATCTTGACTCGGCTTTCCTTTCTACAAAACCTAAATGGACCGACTTTGGTGATACTGCTGCATTTAAATCGGGCGATACAGCCAGTGTTTGTAAAAACAGCATTATACCGGTAAGTATATTGAATGGTGGATACCTGAGCTGGAGCTGGACATCACCAACCGGAAACAGTATATATCCGAGCTATGGTACTGCAGTGAATGTATCGATAGATACCACGCCTGCGGTGCTACGCGCTGTAGGTTCAACTGCCGCCTGCCAAAGTGATACACTGTACATAACATTGCATCCTAACCTGGCGGTAAACCCAATAGTAAAGAGCCCGATTTACTATTGTATTGGTGGAACACCGCAGCCACTGCAGGCAACAGGTAAAAACCTGCGCTGGTATACCAGCCTGACAGGAGATACCGGAACAACAACGGCTCCAACACCGCGCACAGATTCTGTAGCAACATATCTTTACTATGTTAGCTCCACCATCAGAGGCTGCGAAAGCGATAAAGTACCCGTGCAGGTAGTAGTAAATCTGCCGCCACCAAAGCTGGTAGCAGGCAATGGCGGAATGGCCTGCCTTGGAGAAAATGCGCAGTTGACTGCTACAACTATTAACAGCTCACATTATTATTGGTCTGGCCCAAATGGCTTTAAGAGTAATGATCAGAATGCTGTAGTAAATAATGTAGTAGCTGCAGACTCCGGCATTTATATAGTAATAGATTCGCTGTACGGCTGCCCTACGCAAATAGACAGTACACTGCTGTGGGTGAATAACTTATTCTCGAAAGTAAAGACAGGGAAACCTTCTGTATGTATTGGTGACACACTGGTCGTGGATTTTGCCGGCGCTGCCCCAGGCAACGACAGCAGCCTCTTCCAGTGGGATTTTGCCGGTGGTACTATAATAAAAGGCGATCCTACAGGCAAAAGTCGCGGCCCATATGTGGTGCAATGGGATACGGCAGGCAATAAGTACATAGTGCTTATTTCGAAAAACCTTAGATGTGTATCGAAAGCTATAGATACACTGCCGGTAGCCTTTGCGCCACAGGTAGCATTCTCTATGCCGAAAGACATTTGTATTAATGATACAGTGACGCTACATGTAGCTGATTACAGTCTTACCAATGCCAGTAAGTTCATGTGGACCTATGGCGGTGGCAGGGAAGTTAGCAATGGCACCACCAGCAGTGGCATTGACTATATGACCTTTAACAGTATAGGTACTAAAATAGTAACACTGTCCATAGCTTACCCTCAGT
>Ga0207671_10000297_pt1 | contig 73234 bp, 56 predicted proteins | sample KBSC24metaG_FD_184352 | JGI IMG/M metagenome (GOLD analysis project Ga0207671, IMG submission 184352) | Corn rhizosphere microbial communities from Kellogg Biological Station, Michigan, USA - KBS C2-4 metaG (SPAdes) (version 2) | ecosystem: Host-associated > Plants > Roots > Rhizosphere > Soil... | reverse complement strand
AAAACCATCTTAAATGGAACCACCAACCCGTCCGACCTCTCGACCGGCACCGATGGCGATTTCTATATCAACACCAGCACCTTCACCTTCTTTGGCCCGAAAGCAGGCGGCGTATGGCCCGTAGGCACCAGCCTCGCTGGGTCCGACGGACAAGGCGTACCCACCGGAGGCGCCACAGGCCAGGTACTCACCAAAATTGACGGCACCGACTTCCACACCCAATGGGCAACCCCATCCGGCGGCGGTAGCGTCTCCGGCCTCACCCCAAACCAAATCCTCTTCGGCAAATCCGACGGCGCCATCGCCCAGGACAGCACACTGCAATTTGACGCCGGTACTAAATCTTTGTATTTGGGGGATGTGCCTGATGCACCAGCCAGTGGTGGAACCTTACATTGTTTTGGTGATAGCATAACTGTAGGTACAGGCGCATCCAGTGGTGCAAATCGGTGGACAACATTGTTAGCCAGTTGGTTGGGTATGACAGAAGCAAATCATGGCGTAAGTGGTTCGACCCTTGAAGAACAAACACCATCAGACCCATCTGGCGCTGCAAGTATGCGCAGTCGCATTTCTGATATTCCGACCTATGTGACCGGTGATTTAATGATATTTATGTATGGCATCAACGATACGAGATTTGTAAGTGCAAATTACAACGCAACCAATTTCCAAATTGACTATGAAGCCATCATTGATGCAGCTATCGTAAAGGGGTGGCCTTCTAATCGAATCCTTATAACATCAACCCAATATGTCGATCCTGCAACTTATTCCTCGCCAGGTGATGGTGGTACCCCCAACCCATCTTTGTCCAGACAGCAGGGTTTTAATGCAGCAGCATTAATTACATCGGTAACAAAATCAACGATGTATTCTGAGATATTTGATTATATGGCAGAAAGAGGTGGTATTTATAACCAATCAGGCTTTAGCGGAATACATCCAGGAGACCCTGGTTATCTACTTTTGGCGCTAAAACTATATTCCACTATAATAACAAATGTATATGCAAATGGTCAGGGGTTAGCAACCTCCCGCGTTGTCGAGTTGTTAAACGTAATAGTTAATACAAAATATGTTGTACCTGATGGCAGTCCATTATTGGGCATAGATGAGATGGGAAGTGTAGGACGCATCAATACAATTCCATCAAAAACCCGAATGGAAAATCCCCAATTAACTAAAGGCCTACAGCAGATACCTGCCCAACAACCTACAATAGCACCGGCAGATATCGACTGGTTACTAAAAATGGATGCTGTAATTCGCTCTGTTTTTGATGGTCAACCGGATTGGCAAGGATATATTCAGCTTATGACAGGTGGACAAATGATTTTTGGGTTGACTTATGGCGGAGGTGCATTTATTTGGAATAATGGCGATGGAACTAACCAAGCAATGAAGTTAAGTCGATACAGTCAATTGATATTAGATGGAGCAACGACCGCGGATAATACGCCAGGTGATATCGTTATCAATCCAAACACATCACTTAATGCATCTGTTGGGGGATTCAAAGCGGGTTTTATTCCTTTCGGCACGAGTAACAATTTTTCCTTTTTCTTTAACAATTTGTCCACAGGCAAGATAAAAATTCAAATGAGTTTAGGAACTGGCGGAAGCCTAAACGATACTTGGCAATTCAATGCTGATGGATCTTTTGAGAGTGTCATCGCCGGTCAGGGAGTCACCTTAATGACACCCGATGGTACCAAGAGGTACAAAATAACTATTGACAATTCAGGTAATTTAGTGACAACCTTACAATAAAAAAATATATTTGGTTAATGAAAAAAGGCGTTTTAATAATATCGTTGTTAATTAATGTATTACTGATAGGATATATTGTCAAATTACGCCTATTTAAACCCCGTAGTAACAACCAAATCAATTATTTCTTAAATAGAAACAAGTATTTAGATATATTGCCGAATGACAGTAGCTCAATTGTTTTTGGTGGTGATAGTCATATTCAAAATTTCGAATTAGCTGAAATGTTTAAATCGACTGTTTTTAAAAATAGAGGTATAAGCTATGACACATCATTAGGTTTGCTACACAGAATCGACGAGTTAACCAACGGCAATCCTTCTAAAATTTTTATCGAGATCGGCACCAATGATGCTAACCAAAGAATTCCAGTGGAAAATACTATAAGTAATATAAATTCGATATTAAACAGTATACAATCAAAAAGCCCGCGTACCCAGGTTTATCTTCAAAGTGTAATGCCAAACAAGTTTAATCTTTCGCAAATACTGATACTAAATAAAAATATCCAAGCCATTGCAGATGCCCGTCACTTAACATTCATTAATCTTGATCCCTATTTTTTATCTAACGGCTTGAAAAAGCAATACGATTCTGGCGACGGAGTTCACCTTAATGGTGAAGGATACTTAAAGTGGAAAGACGTCTTAAAAAAATATCTATAATTTCATATAAACAATAGGGGTTGGATAGGGCAAACGAAAAGATACAAAGCATAATACTATTAAGAGCTGTAGCAGCTGTCGGAGTTTGTTTAATTCATATCAGTTTACTTAGTGGATTTTCAGGTAAAGAATTAATCTATCATATTCTAAATTACGGAGCAGATGGCGTAGCTGTTTTCTTTGTGATATCAGGTTTCGTTCTGCCTTACTCGCTTTATAAAAATCAGTATCAGGTAAGTTCATTTTTCCAATTTCTATTAAAGCGGGTTATCAGGATTGATCCGCCTTATTGGGCAAGCATAATATTAATATTCTTAATCGGCGTGGCGCCCCTTACTGCTTTTACCTTTGGTTCGTTGTTATTACATTTAACTTATGCCGTTCCATTTGTCAAAGGCGAAACCTGGTTAAGCGACGTATACTGGACGCTGTCTGTAGAGTTTCAATATTACCTGCTCCTCGGTCTTTCGTTCCCTTATTTGATGAAATTAAAGCCTATTTATGCAATTGGTATACTAGTGGCTATTACTGTTTTATTTATGAATATTCTCAACTTCCAATATCCAGGGTTGATTTTTACAAATATCTTCGACTTCGTTTTCGGCTATATAGTTTTCTTAGGGTATGTCAAAAAGATAGAATCAAAAATATTTATTGCCATTCTGATTGGGTTTACTTTATACTTGATTTTTGGTATTTCCTTCCGAAGTGGAATTGCCCCCTTTTTATCGGGAGTTTTCATTTATTTATATAGAAGACCACGGTCTGTGCCAATCCTATCGTTCCTGGGCAATATATCTTACTCTCTTTATCTAATACACATACCGATAAGCTTATTATTTATTCGTTTTATTCATCCGTATATTAAAAATCCACTTGCCATCCTTATTCTAACATTGTTGGTTTCTGTAGGCTCAGCTTATATATTCAATGTCATCATTGAAAGGCCCTCAATGCGATTGTCAAAAAGAATATCATTCAAAAAAAAGAGTCTTAAATAGTAAAAACCCAAACCCCAAAAACCCAAATCTACCTTCAAAGCATAATGCCCAACAGGTACAACCTGCCGCAAATAGCAGTGCTCAACAAAAGGCTCAGGGATATAGCCAACACCCGCCACATCACCTTCATCAACCTCGACCCCTACTTCCTTGATAACGGCCTCAAGAAACAATACGATTCCGGCGACGGCGTCCACCTCAATGGAGAAGGTTATTTAAAGTGGCGGGATATTTTAAAAACGTATTTATAGGCGATTAGAAATGTTTTTCAGCTTTTTTGCTAAGGATAGGATTTAATAATTAAGTATCTTTGATCAATGAGCAGGATTTATCTTGATACTTCAGTTTTTGGTGGATATTTCGATCCCGAATTTGAACTTTGGACCAAAATCCTTTTTGACAAGATTGAAAAAGGTGAATATAAAGTAATCTATTCACGATTAACAGATAGAATTGACACCTGCACCGGAAAAAGTTAGAACACTTGCAAGTAGCCTGTCAGCAACTAGTCTTGAATTTATTGACATTTCAGACGAAGCTATCGAACTTGCCGAGCAATATTTGAAAGAAAACGTTGTTGGTAAAACAAGCAGGGCGGATTGCATCCATATTGCTTTGGCCACGCTTTACAATGCCGATATTTTGGTAAGCTGGAATTTCAAACACATTGTAAATGTGAATAGGATTAGGGGTTATAACGCAGTGAATTATAAATTAGGGCACAAGATATTGGAAATAAGAACGCCCAGGGAAATTTTGGAATATGAAGATTAAAGCAATTGTACAAACAGAAAAAACCGTTGTAGAACAATTACGGGACATTCGTGACAATGTTAATACTGAAATTAAAGATTTGACTTTTGAACAATTAAAGGACTATCTGAAAAGTCAAAAAACATTGCATTCAACAAATGTATGGCAAAAGGCCTGATGCCTTCGGCACATAATTATTTCTAAAGCATTTGATGTGCAAATTAATCACGTATACATATGAAATCTAAAAAGGTTATCCTCAATGCGATAGACCAGAATCAGACCCAACGTCTCTTAAATAAAGACGAGCAACGTGTTTACAATAACATAAAAAAGTCTTTACAACAAATCAAACTGCATCAGGAAGGTAAAATCCAACTGAGCGATACCAGGGAATTACTCAATGAATTATAGGGTTAAACCCTCTGTCAACCGGTTCATTAAACCAACAAAATCAAAACCTATCGCATTTAGAAACTGAATATCCTTCACAGGTGTTAAGTCACCTCAATTACATTTTATCAAGTTGCGCGTATGGCTCCCCTCTCGAGAGTGGCAGGGGTGTGTCCTTTCTCCAGACGATCGGAATACCCTGCAGCTCACCACAACCCTGGTATCACCCACACAACAACAAATCTCAACGAATAAACCACACCACCCATGGCAACCATAGAACAAAGAGAATTAAAAGGCATCACGATCAGGAATCTATTGGTGACTATCGTCAGCACAGCCAGCATCGTTGCATCAGTAATAACCACCTACTGGCAGCTAAAAACCGATGTACACGAAATAAAAATAACCCAGGAAGCCCAAAACCGTGTATCCGACATCCGATTAAAATACCTCGAAACCCAACTTGCCCTCCTGCAGCAGCAAATGGAAGGCATAAAAACCGGCAAAACCACCGCCAAACCAATAAAACCCTATTTAACGATCAATCAATAGGTATTATAAAAACGTTCTCTATAACGATACACATTAAATGAACCCGTCAGCGGAACAGCTTCGGCAAAAAAAATTCAGAACAGTCGGTCAGTGCGTCGAAGAATTTCTGAACCACTAATTACACTGATCCTGGTAAATACTATCTGAGTAATTAAAAAAACATCTCCATAACAATACATATTAAATGAACCCATCAGCGGAACAGCTTCGGCAAAAAAGATTCAGAACAGCCGGCCTGTGCGCTGGGTAAAGGCATAGGAAATTTTTGCATACAAGTTCATCGCCTGCCTGGGTCACCCGGCAAAAATATTCCAGCCTGTGGTTCTGAATCTTTAGCGGGCAAAGGCCCTCGGCCGAAAAGAAGCATTTCCGCTGACAAGCACTTTGGTTACTTTGGTGCATCAAAGTAACAGCCCAGCGGCAACTGAGCGGGCGGATTATTTTCCCGCTGCGAGGTTTTCCCGGAATTAGATGATTGATCTAACGAAAAATTTTCGAGAAGTGCCCGGGAGCAGATTCGAACTGCCACATCCTTACGAATGCCACCCCCTCAAGATGGTGCGTCTACCAATTTCGCCACCCGGGCTTTAGAAGTATCAAGTAATCTTACTACTTGATACTAAATACTGATACTAATAAAGGATGTGCCCGAAGAGAGACTCGAACTCTCAAGAGACAATTCTCAACGGCTTCTGAGACCGCAACGTTTACCAATTTCGCCATCCGGGCATAATTTGCTTGATACTTCTTTCAAGCAAGGGTGCAAATATAATCGTTTCGGCCAAATCGCTCCAAATAAATATAAAAATCTGCGACTTTGCAAAAATGGCTATCTTCGGTTAACCAATTTATACCCGATGATCAGCAAACAAAGTTTGATTATACTGTTCCTAACCATCTCCTGCTTCACCGCTTATGCCCAAAAAGCCGATGCCATATTAGGCACATGGGTTAATCCCAGCGGTGAGGATCACATCCTGATCTACAAAAAAGGAGACAAATATTTTGGGAAGCTCGACTGGATAAAATTCCCTAACGATGAACAGGGCAAGCCCAAAACAGACAAGAACAACCCCGATGATGCCCTAAAATCCCGCCCCGAACTGGGCCTGGAATTATTAAAGGATTTTAAATTCGACGGCGACGATGTATACGAGGACGGCACCATCTACGACCCCAAAAACGGCAAAACATACAGCTGCAAAATGACGATACAAGGCAATCAACTAAAAATACGCGGATACATAGGGATTTCCCTATTCGGCCGCTCTGAAACCTGGACCCGCGTAAAATGAAACAAACATTATCCTTTATCTTTCTTCTTTTATCCTTTTCTCAAGTTATATACGCGCAGCATATCGAAGTATTGCAGCAGGGCAAACCAACCAGCATACGCGGCCTATCCGTTGTGGACGACAATACCGCCTGGATCAGCGGCAGCAAAGGCACCATATCCATCACCACCGACGGCGGTAAAACCTGGAACTGGCAGACCGTAAAAGGCTACGAAAAAGCCGATTTCAGGGATATTGAAGCCTTTTCGGACAAAGAGGCCGTGATCATGAGTTCGGGCACCCCTGCGCTCATCCTCAAAACAACCGACGGCGGTACCACCTGGCAGGAAAAATACCGCAAAACCGATACCGCCTACTTTTTAGATGCCATGGACTTTGCCGACAAACTGCACGGCTACATTTTAGGCGACCCGATCAACAACAAATTCCTCCTCCTCGAAACCAAAGACGGCGGCGAAACCTGGCAGCCGTTTAAAAGCCCTCCGACAGCTTTACCGGGTGAAGCGGCCTTCGCAGCAAGCGGAACATGCTTGCGCTTCTCCTGTGACCTTTTATATATCATAACCGGTGGCACTTCGACAAGGCTGATAACCTGGCACGGAACAAAATCGTGGGATTATAAAGACGTCCCACTAAGTCACGGCAAATCAAGCCAGGGCGGTTTTTCTTTTGCCTGCGGCGATAACCTGGGAGTACTAGTAGGCGGTGATTACTCCAACGACAAAAAAACTGATTCGGTGGCGGCCATCCAGATTACCCGCAATCGTTTCATACTTCCGGTCAAAAGTCCGGTAGGCTTTCAATCGTGCGTGGAGCATGTTTCCTCGCAAACTTTCCTCTCCACCGGCACTCCCGGCAGCAATATCACCACCGACAGCGGCAAAACATGGACAAAAATCGATGACACCAGCTATAACGTTTGCCGCAAAGCCAAACAGGGAAAACTGGTTTTGTTAGCCGGAAATGGTGGCAAAATAGGGATTTTTAAGCCATAGCCCGCTGACAATTAGCCCCTTAATTTAAACTTGAAAATTTATTGAAATTCAGTTTGCACCCAATATCAATAAACCCTATATTTGCACCACTTTTAACGGAAACGTTATCAGGATTCTGTAGCTCAGCCGGTAGAGCATAACACTTTTAATGTTGGGGTCCTGGGTTCGAGTCCCAGCAGGATCACAAAATCCGATTTAAGGAGAGATAAAGCCATTCAAAAGAATGGCTTTTCTCATTTTAAATAGCTTCTGAGGCACTTTTTTATTCAGTCAGGGTCAAAACGATTTAAGCCGTTCGGTATACTATTCGGTATACTGTCAAAAAAACCGAATTTAGTATACCGAATTATGCCAATAGTTCAGTTTGGGGTTGTGGTGGGGCCATGGTTTAACCTCAAATACTGGCTAAATGAAAGTAAATCAGGAACTTTCAATCTTGTTCTGGCTTTGGAAAGCTAAACAAACCTCAGATGGGATGGTTCCCATCTATGTACGGATCACCCTGAATGGATTAAGGGATCAGTTCTCATCCGGCAAGAAAATCAGGGCAGAATATTGGAATGAAGAAACCGGGTTCGCCATTAAAGCATGTAAAGACGCTGCAACGATCAACACCTATATCACTTATACAGCCAGGGAGCTGGAAAAGTGCTATAACCTGCTTTGTGAAGAACATGAAGATGTCACCGCTAAAATGTTGAAGGACGCCTATCTGTTCAAACCAGAGCCTAAACCTACATTGTTGCAGGCATTTAAAGTGCATAACGACGAGTTCGCAGAAAAGGTAAGCAAGGGCAAGGGAACAAAAGGAACACTGGGGCGCTATGAGCGCTTACAGCGAAAGGTGGAAGCCTACCTGAAAAAGAAGTTCAAAGCTACAGACATTAACCTTGACCAAATCCAATATTCTTTCGCATCAGGTTTTTATCATTATCTATTGATGGAGGATATTGACGAAAACACATCCATGAAGTACGTCAAAACCTTAAAACAAGTAATGGCGAAGGCCGTAAACGAAGGGATGATCGCCCAAAGCGCCATCAACAACTTTAAATGTACATACAAAGATCCGGATCGCGATTACCTGGAGATGGACGAGATTATCAAAATGTATAGTAAGAAGATCAGTTGCCAGCGGATTGCAGAAGTCCGGGATGTCTATGTTTTCTGCTGTTTTACCGGTTATGCCTTTGAAACGGTGTATGCGCTTGAACCAGAAAATATCTTTACCGGTGTCGATGGCGGTTTGTGGATCACAAAAGACCGGGCCAAGTCAGGCACGGAGGAAACCGTACCATTATTGCCTATTGCATTGGAGATCATCGAAAAATATAAACGCCACCCCTATTGCGTCAACGAAAATAAATTGTTGCCGGTCAATAGCAACCAGCGGTTTAATTCTTATCTGAAAGAACTGGCAGATATTTGCGACATCAGCAAATTATTGACCACCCATACCGCCCGCCATACCTTCGCGACTACAATTACTTTGGAAAATGACGTGCCCATTGAAACAGTAAGCAAGATGCTGGGTCATAAGGATATCCGAACAACCCAAATCTATGCTAAGATGACCAAAAGGAAAATCAGCAATAATATGAAAGTACTGCATGATAAACTATTTGAAGTAAATGGTACGCTGAAACTAGCAGCAACCGCCTAAAAAAAATGAGGGCACGACCCCAAAAGGACACCATAACGGTCAAATCGATTAGATAGGTTTGCACTCATTTAATTTAAAAACACATGACAGTAGAGCTAATAACAAAGGACGATTTGGAACAATTCCGGCAATCGATGTTGCAGGATCTCAAATTGCTTTTAACCAAACGAACCGAAGAACCGCAGAAATATTTGAAAAGTTATCAGGTAAAAAATATGCTAAAGATATCAGGGGGAACCTTACATACTTTGCGCGCAAACGGGACTTTAAAGTTCACCCGGATCGGGCACATCATTTATTACAATTATGAGGATATTATGCAGCTCATGGACGGCACGGCTAAAAAGGCTAAAAAATAAAAGCCGGGCGCCCGGCTTTTATTTCAAGCGTTCTCATCATCCAAACGTTTTAGTATGGCGGATTTCATCTGGTCTATATATTTCACCTGGCTCACCCGCTTCCTGCCGGAGATTGATTGCCACCTTCTGAATGGGCGACCTATACTTACCTGAAAGTTTATCTCAAGCCAGCCCATAATTTCAGCAATCCCCGCGTTGCCATTGTTGACCTGGCCAGTCAGCCAGATTCCATAAGCCATTTCCGCCAGGTTAATTGCTTCGCCCGTCCACTTTAACGTCACTTTCCTCTTAGTTATGCCGGATAAGGTTTCGGATTCTTGTGGGCCATACAAGCGATCTGTTAAAAATTCCTGTATCCGCTCATTGGTTATAAACCTTGCAAAAATATAATCACCGGCAGTAGAAAATTGAGGGTCAAAGCCCTGCACGTCAGGGATTAGCGAGCCTGGCGGCTGAGCATCACGTACAAATAAAAGCCTATCCAACTCGGTACCATCAAGCAAATAATATTGATGCATAAATTTATTCTGGTCATAATATTTCCGGATATATTTCAATTCCTGTTCAAAATAGCTTTTAACCGCTTCGGGTGTATCAACCGGTTTACCTGCTTCGATGGTAAAAACATCCAAAGCAAATAACTGCCGCGCGATGAACTGAGGCTTTACATGTTTAAAGAATTCGATTTCCTCATCTGTTGAAGAAAAGGGCTTCTGATTTAACAATGCTTTGAGGTCAGCAATTGCATGCCTGATCCTGTTGAGCTTACCATTCAATCTCTGACCGGCTGGAATTCCCATTTCATCAAATAATTCCAGGTCTTCGTCAAGTTGCACTAAGCGTGCTTTTGCTTCTTCGATTATCATAACTTCAAATTATTTTTAACACCATTTTTTAAAACATGCGACAAACTTGAGGTAAAAGACCATGGATGTAAAGTGGCTAAGATTACTGAAAAAAGTGCCATGAAAAAGGTTTTTGTTAACCTGTACTTGAATCGGCGGATCAAAGTGCAACTCTTGCGTCCAGCCTTGTTCGGAGGGGCCTTGTTTGCCACGGGCAATATCCCATAGTACCAGTAAAAGATAGTAAAGCGAGTACAGGCCGGCTAGCCAGCCAAGAAATTTGAACCAGGTCATAGTGTTACATTTTGGATAAATTGTTTAATAATAGATTTTAGTTCGGGGTGGTGCTCGAAGAGTTCCTGTACGGAGAAGGCAACCAGCTTGGTGACATCAATACCCGTCGCCATTTTAAAATGATTGAGTGTTTGCACCGTCTTTTCGTCAAAGCGGACATGTACCATACTTTTGTGCCCATTGTTATCATAGGCTTCCAACCGTTGCATGATCTCGCCGCCATCTGGTTGCACTTTTTCTTTTTTAGTTTTCTTCGGCGGCTTTTCCGCCGCCGGTTTGGCGATCTTGCTGCGTATTTCATCCGCAAGCGAGGTAAGTTGGGTCATGTGTTCAAGTATTTGAAGGAGCAAGGAGCGATTTTTTGATTTCCTCATAAATCGATTCAAAAGTGGTCAGTGCAAGGGGGATCAAGACCAGGGGCGTCATGAAGGTGTTGATACGCTGGAAGTCTATGCGGTCTGGTATGGGCGGGCTGAGTTTGCCGATCTTCAGTAATTGCTTATTTACTTCCTGCTGTGTTTCGTAACGGACGTTGGCTTTAACCCGGTTGGGTACATAATAAATAACAGACGCTGTATTGATCTGCCGTAGCACGACCAAAAACAGGATGGTAGATTCATAGCTGAATTCATCATAGGCAAAAGGACAAATCACTAAATCAGCCGATTTAAAAATCGGGATCAGGCCATCGTCATCCAGTTTACCAGGCAGGTCAATCAACAAGACTTCACCTGGTTTTTCCTTCATCAGCCCGCTGATCACCGGGTAATGTTCCAGCCCGGCAGCAATGACCTCGTAGGGAGCCGTATTTTCTAATACTTTGCTTTTTTCATATTTCTGTGCCAGTGATTGCTGGTAGTCCATGTCAATCACTGTGACTTTGATCTGTTTAACTTGTGTCAGGAAATTCGCCAGCAAAAGCGTAAGCGTACTTTTCCCTGCGCCACCTTTTTGGTTGCCGATAATAATGACCATAAATAAATTGAATTGGGTTAACAGGTTGGGCTGCGCTTTTTGCGGCGCCTGCGGCCATGAACAGCTTCGTCGTCTACGTCATGTGCAATCGAAAAGAGATGGGCTGATCTAGCTGTTCATCTTGCTTTTCAGAAAATGGGGCGTCATTAATTGCATTTGGCTCCGGTTTTAAATCCTGCTCCGGCATGTCTCCAGCAATCTTTTCCGGTTGCTTTGTAGGTGTGCTATCCAATAGCTCTTTGAGCGGCAAAATTTCGCTGCCTTTAAGAACACGCTGCTGTGCATGATCGATGACCGAATAACCATAGGGAGGTTTACCGGCAGACGCGTGAAAAATGATGCTGACGCTCATTTTGCTTTTCAGGAATACAGCAAGGTCTTCTGCTTTATAGTATTGCAGGTAGTTTGAGAAGATTGCCTTTAATTGCAGCGCCCTGTTCTTGTCGGGCTGGAAACCCGAAATCATTTTTTCCAAGCTTGCAAGGGATACTTTTCCCTGGACCTTGCCATGCTTGATGATTTCCAAGTCATTCCCTTTTTCGGCAATCTTATACCCCAATTGTTCAAGGATTAGGACGAATTGTGCCTTTGTCGTAAATTGATACGTCAGGGCCTTTGCGATGTCTTTATTACTCTGGTGTTCCTCCTGCAAACCCATGATCTTATTTAATTCCCTGATAGCGCGGACATGCTCAAAGCCGCTGTTGATCTTTTTGCCCTGCTTATCCACCCGCGTCGATACCAAATGTACATGGTTGTTTTTCGTGTCCTTATGAAAAACCACCAGGTAAGGCTGTTCACCATAGCCCATCGCTTTCATCCACTTTTCCGCGATTGCTAAAAGCTGTTCCTTGCTATGCGTTTTTCCACCAGCTGAAATGGTCGCATGAAATACCGGTTTCCTGACGTTTTTATTTAAGGCGGAAACCATTTGCAAATAAGCGCGGTAGTCCTCCGGGCGCCGGTTACAGAACCCCATCAATGGCCCGAAGTTGGCTACTTTCAGCAGTTCGCCTTTTCCCTTGTCCATTTTATCAGTATTATAGCGTACCGCCTCGAAGACTGCGACCGGCTCAAAAATTTTAACAATCATATAACAGTATAACAGGATAACCCTATAACAGTAGAATCTTGTATTGATATAACCGAATAACAACCTAACCAGGCAGCAATATACCAGGCTATCGGAATATCACCGTATCACCATAGCAATAGAACGTTATAACTTTTTATCGCCATAACAAGCTATCAGTATATCGTGATAACGATGTAACTTTAGAACAACCTATCTGCCAGTAACAGCCCGGATGATTTTTCGAAGCGCCAGTTCCATAGCCGCCTGGCGGCGGGCGTAATCTTCCAGTAAACCATTAAATGCAGTAACCAACGCAGGCGGCAGATCGCCCCGCAAACGGATGCTATTGGCATGCCGCGCCAGCTGGTTGATATTATTGCCCGCCCTTGCCAGTTCAGCGCCCACCTCATCCAATGACCGGATCAATTCAGTAGCATTTACAATATGGGCTTTGCTATTTTGCAGCAGGCGCTGCCGGATCAGGTCGGTTCGGCAGACGCCGAGCGTTCTTTCCATCTCCTCCACTAATTCCATCTCGGCCTCCGTAAACCGCGTATCGATACGCCGGTTTCGCTGACCGCTTTCCAGGGGCGGGCGCCCCTTACCTTTTTTTGCCATCGGACACCAGTTGCGCAGGGTACGTTAAATCGTTAAGCTGACCAGAGGAGGCTTAATGCAAGATCTTTTTGGCTGGCGTAAATTCATGGAATTTTTGACGGACAAAAAGACATCTTGCACTACAAAAAACAAGGCCGGCTTTGATAAGCCGGCTATCGGGTTTCAGCGTTCAAAGGGGACTTCGACGCGGTCGAAGATGCCTTTGCGTTTAGGATTTTCCAATAGGCGCTGGGCTTTGGCCTCGGCTTTTCGTTTATCATTGTAATCGATATAGCCTTCATAGATAGCGGCCCGGTTAATGGTGTAAGGCAGGGCCTTTATCCATTGGGCCGTAGCCGCTGTGCCAGCCTTATCATGATCGAAAAAGATTTCGATCTTAGGGTAATAAGTAGCCACCTTGATCCCGGCCTGAATGAGCGTGAGTGTATTCAATATCAAAATGCTGGCGTCCTTTTTCGGATGCTCATGTTTCCAGCTGAGAAAATCAAAATAGCCTTCAAATACGCAAAGCTGCCGTTCGTCGGCTTTGATTGATGTTATAGCTTTTTTGCCCAGGCACCCTTTGAAAAACTTATTGCGGACTTCCCAGCCACCGAGTTCGTTTTGGTGACCGGCGGCGAAAAAGGATTTGGTTTCGCCCGGAGCGACTTCAACCTGGTAATGAACTTCTTTCAGCAGGCCAGTGGCGGCTTCAAAAATGCCGCGATGTAACAGATAATTGCTGATTGCTTTGGTATGGCCGATATCCTTAACGGTTTCGACAGAGTAACGCGGCAGTTTTTGGATGCACCGGGGCCTGGCCATTTTTAGCAGGTCAGCAGGGTCTTTATCAGCTGTGTCCCAAAGTTTGGCCAGCATCTGCCGGAAGGGAATCCCCGGCCAGAAAGCCAAACCAAAATCGATCACGCTTCCACCGCGTCCTGTGCCGTGGTCGTACCAGACATTAAGCGATGAATTCACGCAAAAGGAAGGCGTCGTGTCGTTATCTCGGAGCATGCTGAGGTAAAATAGTTCCTTTCCCGAGGCCCGCACCGAGCGGTAACCTAAACGGGCAAGTAGGTCGACAAGGCCAACCTGGTCCTTGACCAGATCGGGCGTAAGTTTTTGATCCATAAATTGATTGGCTTTTATAAACCATAAAAAAAGGGGCAGCCAGATTGGCCGCCCCTTTCAGCGTTTCAGAATTACTACCGTCGTATCCTACGATACGGGCTGTCGCCTGCCCGTGCGCTTTCGTTTATTGCAGTTTAATGCTCAACTTCGCACGATTTCCTGCTGCTAAGCAGGTTAATGGTTCTTTCCCTATACGTCAAATAACCTTCATTTGCCGGCCTCGGCTGAGCCGGGCAGCGAAACAAAGGTTGAGGACGATGGGGTTTTTATTCCCAAAGGCACCACAGGAGCCGGTACGATTTTTTAATATTTTTATCAGACGCGGTTATTGAACTGTTATTCTTGGGCTATATTTTGTTTGTGAAATTTATCTAATTCAGCAAATTTTTTTGCTGACAATTAATGCAAATACGAAGTTTACCAGTGCAAAAGGGACAATAACCAGAAAATTTGATAGATGCAATTTATTATCGGAAATTGGATAAAGTAAAATGGGAAACAACAAACTGATAAACGAACTAAACGATAAAAACCGCCAAATAAAATAATAAATAAAGGTGTATTTATCCCATAGGTCCAGTTATAAAAATAGCCGCTAATGTTTTCTGAAGCTTGGTCGCTAAACTTGCAATAATTTGCCCAAATCTTGCTCATTTTTTTGCATAGCAGTAAAAAATATAAGATGATAAACAGGTTGATAATTCCGGCAACGTTAACAAATTGGATTATTGAAATATTGATGCTTGTTAAGGGTATGGAAATTGATGATCCTGATTCAAAATCCTCAATCTTATTCTCTGTCAGTAATTCTTTGTTTTTAGATGCGCCTATTGATTCAAAAGTACTGCTGGAATCTTATCGATTTATTCATAAACAAAATGTTTGATTAACACTCTATTAATAAATTATTTACTTCAGGCCAATTTATGTAAATTTGTTATGAGAAAAATTTGCAATGGCTTCTATTAAATACCTTTCAGATATTGAACTGACTGATCTTCTGAAAACAGGAGAGGTTGGGGCATTCAACGAAATTTATGAGAGGTATAGTGGCTTACTTTATGTTTTTGCAAAGAAAATTACCAGGGATCAATCGGAGGCAGAGGATATTGTACAAGAAGTGTTTATCACTTTATGGAACAGAGCCTCGACTTTTGAAGTCAAATCATCCCTCTCTTCCTATTTGTACACCGCAGTAAGATATAAATTCTTTGACTTGGTTTCCCGAAAAAAAATCCGGTCGGATTATGCCACAACTTTTCAAGGGTTTATCAACTATGGAGTTTATTCCACTGACGAATATATTAACGAAAGAGAACTTATTCGATTGATCGAGCAAGAAGTTTCCAATTTGCCGGATAAAATGAGGGCGGTATTTGAACTAAGCCGAAATATAGGCCTGTCTCATAAAGAAATCGCTCAACAACTTGAAGTTTCTGAAAAAACTGTACGAAACCATGTCAATCACGCTTTAAAAATTCTTCGCTATAAGGTTGGTCTCATTGCACTCCTTATCTACTTATTACCCAATGTAAATAAGTGAAGATGATGTTACACTATTATGCCAAGTTGATGTGACATTATTAACACGGTGTTAAAAAATAGGGATGTCGAAAGCCTTTTTTGAAAAGCACTTTTGCGGCACCCATTTATACACCTACTCATTCATGTTTAAAAAACCTGTTCGCAAGATCAGGCCAAGCAATCGTTCCATTACCGGAAAGTGGCCATAATCACCGAATTACTAATATTGAAACGCATAATAATATCTTAATCGCACAAATTCAAATCAATATAACAGATGATATAGACGATGGAGCAGTTTATGGAAGGAACAGGCAACGTCATAAACCAAGGGGCGGATAGTTGCTAATCTATTGTATCCAATAAAGGATTTTTCTTATTTCGATTTGTCGGTTTTAAGTGCCTCACCTTTTTTGCATTTAACAAATTTGCACAACATCTAAATTGAGCAGCATTCCTAATTTCTTAATTTTCGAGCTTGTTTTGCCTACGCCGACCGCACAATGATGAGCAGGCCCATGGCTGTTCCAGCTATTTACAAAATTCCGTGCACCGCATGGAAATTGGTAACGGCTGTTTGTATTTCCGATCTGTAAAATAGGGCCACTAACTGATTCTCCTTCAGCCACAAGCAACATTAACTTGCCTCCTACTTGTTCTACCACAGACAGCAAAGTAACAGGGCCAAGTTTAACAGACATTTCGACTGATAAACCGTTACCAACTTTCCCATGATAAACCTTTAAAGGTCGGACTTTGGTTTTACCTTCTGCAATCGCAATATGGCCGGGGCCATCATGACCCATAATCACAATATCGTCTTTAAAGTCCATTGCATAATATTCTGTAAAAGAGCCGCCCGTACCAAAACTATCCATGATCTTCATGGCCTGCACATTTTTAATTTCATACTCACCTGCAACCGGGATATTCCTAGCGGTTAGTAGTGAGTTTCCAAGAATTATCGAGGTGATCGTATCTTCATTGTCAACATTGCCACTACCTTTGTAATAATAAGCCATAGAACCCAATTTATACTTATCAACAAGTATATCCAATGCAATCGAGGTTTTTGCGGCACGTTCAATTTCTTCAGGTGGACAATCATTCTGGATATCGAATTTCTCATAAAATTCAGCTATTCGACAGATTATTTGTTCCGATGTTACCCTGCGGCGAATAGCGGCAAGTTCATCTACCTCGATCAGTTCGATATGTCCGCCGAAACTGGCGTATTGAGCAGTAAGGTCAGTATAAATATCCAACATGCCGCTATAGTAATGCCCCATGCACCCCATTCGGTTATAAGTCATAATGCGGGCAACTTTTGCGGCTTCAATCCATTCTTCCACTTCTTGCCAGCTTTCCGGGTCATCGTTTAACACTCCTGTAATTTGGTGAAACTTTATCCCAGTGCGTTTAAATACGTTAGCAATTTCCGGAACAGGGCATGCCGAACAGAAAGCCAGCCATTCACCTGTCATCTTTGTTCGGTTTTCCATGTTATTGAAAGTCTTGTAATCTATGGACTGCTCAGGTGCGAGATTCAGAATAATTACCGGCACTTTTGCGCGTTGCACAACAGGCAAAACGGTTGAGGACAACGCATAAGTAGTGACATATAAAAAAATAAGATCGACATCAGCTTTACGAAATGTTTTCCCGGCATTAAAAGCTTTTTCTGGATTATCAATTAATCCAAGACAGACTATTTCAGCATCAAATCTTTCGAGTTTTTGCTGAACGATTGAAATGTAAGTTTCCAGTCGCGTTTTTAAACCATCAAACTGTTCCCAATAAGCCTCAAGCCCTATCCCGAATAATCCAATTTTTAAGTCTGTTTTGTTTGCCATTATGAGATATGGTTTACGTATGTTTAAGCACTATTGTCAATTTAGTACCACCTTTTATAATGTAGGTGTTTTTACCAGGCATCAGAGAAGTGCTGGACTTTTTCAGGTTAAGGTTTTCCCGTTCGTCAACAATTAATTCTGCCGTGGTGCCAACGGGTATCTCCAAACTTAGTTTGCGGGCTCCTAACATACCCTTGCTTTTAAAAATTATAGGCCCTGCTATAGTATAGGTGATAATATCCACAGCATTGAGATTATCCAATTGTGGATAAATTTGAAAGGTTGTATATCCGGGTGTAATGGGTTTTATCCCCGCAACTCCCTGGTGCATCATGATAAGCGGTGTTTGGGCACAATGGCTCCATTGGGATGAGCCGTCAGGATAGCAAACCCAATCTTCCTGTAAAGTATTATTAAGGCGTACAGATGCCATACTTGCCCATTTCGTCCGCAGATCTTTTAGAACGATGTCCATCCGTCCCGCAGAAGATAAAGCCCATGCAGGCCAAATGGCATTACAAGGATAGGATATACCCAATTGAGGCGGCCGGTTTACCAATAATTCTAAACTCCTCTTTATGTTTCCGCCAGGACATTGATTAAATAAAATAGCAGTCGACAAGGAGCGGTCACAATACCTCCGGCCGCCTTCCTCGGCCAGCCAGGGCAAATTGACAACAAATGTTTGTTCCTGCTTTCTCCAGTATTTTTTTACGGTTGCCTTTAGTAATTTCCTGCCGAATTGTTCTATCTCCGCAGCCTTTTCATTTTGACCAAAAGCGCGGCACAAGGGAGCTAACGCATTAGTGCACATCGCAGAAGTGTAGAGGTTAAATGCACATTGTTTATGGCGCTGCATTTGATAAGCTACGTGATCCATCCAAACGGAAGGCATGCCGAGGCTATCAACCGGTAATAAATTATCCGAACCGCATGTTTTTTTCAGGTAAGCAAAGAATTTTAATAATCGCGGAAAAGATTCATGTAACCCTACTGTGTCGCCGGTATACATGTAGTAATAATAATTATCAAAGCAGAAACCAACACTGTGGTCGAGGATCGGGCCCCAGTTGGTTAGTCCTACCTGTCGCTCCATAATCCTAGCCAACCTGTCAAACGCTGGCCAGCTATCCATAAAAAATCCTTCGGTGGTTTGGCCCTGGCTAAAAGTTTTAATGAACCTTGCCGGTAACCGGTTATCCCCCATTGTTTGGTAAACGGCATGTAGCTGGTGGCTGCCATCGCCGCTATACTGCTGGCGTTCACGTGCCATGCCATCTACAGCCGTTTCCTGTGCCGAATTATAAAGCGTATTTACCGAGGCGTTGATCAAACGTTGCAATGTTGTATCCGAAAGGATAACCTGGGGTTTTGTCGGAAAAGGATATTGCCTTCTGCGTATGCCAACATTAGTTATTTTTATGTTACCGGAGTAATTCCGGATATGCAATTGCAGCCAGCGCAAACTTTCAAAATCAAAGGGGTCAAAAGTATTTTTACCTTCTTTACAAACAAACCTTGTCCAGGATTGAAAATGGGTGTTGATCAGCACATCTTTGCCGGGTTGATGTGCCTCATGCACAAGCATTTCGACAATCGTTCCTGCCGGGGCTTCGATTGTAAAATGCGGCCAGCCGACACATTGTTGTTTAAATTCAAAAGTTAAAACAGCTGCTTTATTTCCGTTTGATGGTACCGTCCAGGAGTTCACACCGTCAGGTCGGGCTATATCAGCACGCTCTGCTATATAAGCGTTTTTTGTCGTTACATCAAAATATTCTTCGGCTGGTCTTTTCCATGTGATCCATGCCGATTCTGTCAGTTGTTTTACGGGAACTTCATTCTCGATCATCATCGGAATGCTGCGCTCGCGTATGGAACCATCTCCATAAGCCTGCCATTGATAATCAGGAATGTCTGTAGAAATAGATGGCTTCGCTGCTGAAGTTCCTGATTCGTGGGTCGATAACCAATCAGCGTTTACAGCATAGTTTTCCGTATTCCATCCATAAGGGAATAGACGGGCATCAAATTCTTCCTGCAACGACCTTAAAAAGAATCGCTTATACTGGCCAGCCGGCCAGCTTTTTGGCAGGCAACTTTGCCAGGTAGAATCGGATACAATGTAATTGTTCCCGATTTTAAGTTTACACAGTAAGCCCGCTTTGCCTATTGGTGAGGTGCCATCCCCCGCGCCATAAAATAGTACTTGGCAGGCTATCACATTTTTTCCGGCATGCAAATACCGGGCGATGTTAACCGGGTCGGCTTCAGGCCACCTCGGGTCGAAAGGTGCAGGGCCCCATTGTACCCTTTGCCCGTTAACGAAAAGTTGATAGCGACTGTCGGCCATGATCCATCCTTTGGCGGAATCGGGAACGCTGGTTAAATTAAATTCCTTCCGGAACAAAACAAAGGTGTTTTGCAGCACGCGGTCTGATGGATACCAAATCCATTTCGCAGGTGTAAGATTAAGGGTACGGGTGTTTTGGCCCAAACAATTTATGGCACATAAACTGAATGCCAATAGCAGGCCTGTGCTGATTTTATTAAAACATTTACTCATCAATTTAAAGTTTTTTAGGTAGTCGTTATTCTAAGTGAAAAACCATTTCCAGTTTTGATATAATCGGCGAATTATCCGGGTTAACCTCCATAATATCTGCCAAGTGCTCCCACCATCTTTGGATGGCCGGCTCCTTACTTAAATCCTTCCGGACACTACTTTCGTCAATTTTTTCAACGGCGAATAAAATATCTGTTTCGTGATCAAAAAAAATACTGTAATCGCTGATCTTGTTCTGTCTGAGTAAATTTTCCACTTCAGGCCATAACTCATTGTGTCTTCGCCGGTATTCTTCTTTAAAGCCGGGTTTCAGTTTCATTTTAAATGCAACTTTTTTCATTCAATATCGGGATCAATTAGCTGCATTAACCTTTATCAGGCTCACTGCAAATGGCTTCATTTGTATTGAGTCGCTAGTAATTACAGATTGGATAGGGGCATTATCACCTGAATCTCCGTCAACCGTACTCAATTGCCCTCCTTTAAATTCAGTAGATAATTTAACCGTTACCGTTTTGTTTCTTTTATTGATAATCAGCACTTTTTTTCCTGAATTTGTGATAAAACCCTGGGCAGCAAGGCCACCCCAATAGTCACCGTCAATACCTGTTTGTACCAGCTTATCACCAGCTTCCATATTATCTTTAATCAGTTTAAGCACCCAATAACGAGCGTTAGGCTTGTCGTTTTTGTAATCGATCATCGTCACATCCGGGTACTGGCTTGGAAAACCAACCAATTGCGATTCGCCTATCACATCGATGTTACGTTTTGTTAGGCTAATATAAAAATAAGCATATACGGCCGCCGATAAATTCCAGTAACCTTCCGGAATAGGCTGATCGCGCATTTGATCGCTAACAAAGGTGCCCAATTCATTACAGTCTGTTTTTGTATTTGGGGATAACCTTTTACGGATGGATTCGATATAACTAATTGTATTTGAAAAAGCATCCGCCTTTTCAAATACCGGGTACTGCCAATCGTCAAATTTCTGTTCAGGATTAGCAGAGGTATAACAGTGGTAGGATATCATATCCAACGGCACACCCTGTTTATGGTTTGCCGGATTTAAAAAATATTCAAACCAACCCGGAGTGGTATCAACATTCGCCAGCGCCATGCCTACAAACTTTGTTTGAGGTGAAATTTTATGGATAGCGGTAACTATCGCATCATAAATTTTGGTGTAATACTGAGGCGACATATAATGCTCAAATTCAACTTCGTTCAATACTTCCCAATAAGGTATATCATAGTGATAACCCGACTTGTGATATTTTCCTAACTCATCAGTAAAGCCGCCTTTTGTATACCAACTGATCAGCCTGGTATAATAGCCTGTTAGTTCCTTCATAGTAGAATCCCTTAATTCAAAACCGACACCGCCATAGCTCCAGTCCACTTTATTTGGGTCGGCAGGATAAGGCACCGGTTTTTCCGTCTTGAACATCCATTGCGGGATGGTGCTGAAATTCAACATGACAGAATGGCCTTTTGTGGCATTAAAAAAATCAATGGTCATGGGATCGATCAAAGTGAAATCCCAGGAAGTAGTCGTTGCTGTTGGCGCTTCCAATTCTGCAACAACCAGTTTGGGATAAACATGCCAGGGCACATAACGCACATAATCTGCTCCCATATCTTTCAGGGCGCTAAAGGCACCATCGTGCATGGAACCTGTACGGGAAAGCATCGGGTTACTGACTACTTGTAGTGTTGCCGTGGATTGGGATACCATAGTAACATTATTCCATTGTACATTAAGCAAAAGGTTTTGTGCTGAACAAATATGCCAGCCAATGGCAAATAAAGTAGCAAGGGTAAATTTTCTCATGATAATAAAAGGCTATTAGAATTGATCACTCAAAAGTATCCAATTGACGATACCGTCCTATGTGGGGTTTGGCAAAAAATATGTAATTTTTGATTTAAGATTAACATTAAAAAACATCAAAAAGAAATTCACTAAATTTCCAGTTAAAGAGCATTAGTTTTGAAAGTAATAATAGTAACCAATCATGAACAATTTTTATAAATACCTGCCAGTTAGTAAAGAGGATGAAAGTTGGGGGCTTACAGTATTAAACACGGGATGTACGCGTATTGAAGCTGCCTATGATTACCCTTATAAAAACCATCCCTCGCATCATAACTTTAATTGGAGAAGCTGGCGCAGACTGGAAGAATACCAGGTTATTTATATTACAAACGGGCAGGGGATTTTTGAATCGGAAAGTTTTTCGCAGGTAAATGTGAAAGCTGGCACTATTATTTTTCTTTTTCCTAATGAGAAACACCGTTAGAAGCCTGACAACAATACAGGTTGGGACGAATATTGGGTAGGGGTTAAAGGTGCCATTATAGATAATCTTTTAGCTGCAGGCTATTTATCACCGGCTAACCCTTGCCATTATATTGGCTTTAACGATGGGATTATTAATCTTTATAATTTGATCATCGAAAAAACGAAACAGGAACGTTCGGGATACCAGCCGTTCATTTCTGGTATAGTACTTCACTTAATAGGCAATTGTAACGCAATTATTAAACAAAGAGTTTTAAAAAATAGTGAAGAAGAGTCAATTATAAACAGGGCACGGTTACTATTTCGGTCAAACATTAATAATCCATACTCGCCTGAACAAGTTGCGAAGGAGCTTAACGTGGGTTATTCATGGTTCCGAAAGCAGTTTAAAAACTATACAGGTTTATCACCAGGCCAATATTATCTTCAGTTAAAAATTGAAAGAGCCAAAGATCTTTTGACCAACAGCCACATGCGGATTAAAGAAATTTCTATCGAATTGAATTTTGATTCAACTCTTTATTTTTCTAAAATATTTAAGGAAAAAACAGGATTTAATCCTACTGACTACCGGAACAGGACTTGTGTGATTTAGGGTACTTTTAAAAGTTATTTTATCAGCATATTTTTAGCCTTCAAAATCCAGTGGACATTTAATTGATATAAATGTTGTATCTTTATATTTGATCTTTAGAGGTACCGATCTCAATGAAGCTGGCACCAACTTTAATCGCTCGGTCATAGGGAAAAGAACAGAAGTAAAGGCTGTGTTATTTTGATGTGATGGATTTGCCATCTGTATAAATCTCTCTTTGAACTTCGAGGAAATGAGGTTCACTGTCTTTTTAAAAACCGGATCTAACAGTAGCCTGGTCGCGATGTAATTTTATTTTTTATCTTTAAACCTATTGGTTAATGCCACGACACAATTCCGTTTACCGTTCTCATCAACACTTATTCCATCCACAATATTCATCTTATCCCCTTCAAACAGATTACTCGTTATGATTTCTCTTGTAATGTACTTTGCAGTAAAGAAAAAATATCGAGCTAATTCAAAACAAGGGAATAAAACGATCCTTTGAGGAGCTTGGCTTCTAAACTCAATAAAGGGTTGGTTACCATAAAATTCAAGGTCAATTGGGAACTTATAATCAGGCTTATACTCATCATTGATTTGATGATACCTTTTGATCGCTAATATTGATGGGTTATCGATATCGAATTCCAATTCTTTGTGACCACTCTTTTTATATGCGTTTTCATGAAATTCCCCGTCTAAGGCATATCCCTGACCTATAACTAAATCTGGAAGAATATCGACGGGAGCATTAAAAGATTTAGTATGTCGCCTGATCTCCTTCCAATCTAAAGGGGATTTTGCTATTCTCTTTGAAAACATTTTCGGTAAAAAGTGAACGTTGACCGTGTATGTTTTTTCAATTTTATTGTATTTAACTGCACCGATCCAGTAGAGAACCCAAATGGTATATTCGGGATTATTCAATTTTTTATATATGTCTCTAAAAGAAAATACAGGTGTCATACCTTAGAATTATCATGCTTATGCTGGCTTAAATTAAATAATATGTTTGAAGTATGTCTTATGATAGCATATCATTTTGATTCGACTAAAATCTAATGGTTAAGTATGGCATCAAAAAACCCAATATATGATCCACAGGTTTAGAAATTGGATGTTTAATTGAATCAGCCACAGATAGCCAAGACAAGCAGTTTTGCATCGTCCGCGCCAAAGCGTTTGAGAAAGATCTCATAAACCTCTAGGGCAAGTGAGGTATTGGAAATATCATTTATGCCATTATCGACTAAAAAGCATACTTTTCATTGCGTTTTCAGATCCAAATAATTTGCTGAATATCTCGTAAACTTCTAGCATGCGTGATATTTCTACCATAAATAGCAAGGTTGACTTATTGCTAGTACTAATATAATAATTTTAAATTTATTTCGATTTTCCCAAGTTGATTTGGAGATTCTGATAAACCAGACCACCTATTATGCAGCTCCTCCTTCCATTTGTGGGCGATTAACCAAATCTGCCATGGCTAAATCATAAGCCATTCTAAGCATTGCCTGATAACCTAGATCAATTCTTGACACCAAACAGAGATCTAAATGACCATTGATAAATCTTCCCCAAAGCGAAAATTCCTCATCATCATTTTTTCGCTTGATGATCTTTTTACAAATGGATTGGAAATGCAATAACAATTGATCATCACTAATCCGGCCAGTAAGTCTCCAGGCAATAAATTCATTTATTTCGTTATAAAACTCCGCCAATACTTTCTCTCTTTCCTACAATAAAAGATCTCTGTTGAGTTTTAAAATTGTGATAGTCTGATCAGCGCGAAATGCATTTGCCCCGTGACTGACTAGTACCCCCTTGTCGTCAAATCTCAGAAATTCCTCTGGATGGTCAATCTCCGGATTTAACAATACCGGCAGCTCTAACAACAATGGATTTCCGCTGGCCAAACATTGACTTCTATCTAAATGATTCGGTAGGGTTACAGGATTAATCGGCATAGCTCTTTGACCTAGGATAGGGAAACGGAAGCCTTTAGCATCTCTTTTATTACAATTGCTGCAGGATAATAACAAGTTTGACCATTCCAATGCTAACCAGTAGTAGCCTGGTAAAGTGTTTATACCGTCATGATCAAGTTTATCCACCATGGCTTTTGGCCGGTAATGTTCCACTTGCAGCTTTGAGGAGTATTCAGTTTTAGATTCGCAATAATAACATTTACCGCTTTCGTTCGCCTGTAATACAGCCTTGTTAACTGAATAGGCTCTCAATAGCAAATAAACATCATCGCTCGCATAATACGTGCTATTAATATACTTGGCGCTAGAACTCAAACAGGTTCTATTTAATTGCCGGAGAGCACCTGCGCTAATGATATAATTGGGCAAAAGCTCCCGCTCCTTCATCCGTAAGTGTATCATTATAATAACGGGTTTATTGATCTTTCCTGAATTTTTTTTGCCAATATTCGGTAGAATACTACATCAGTATAATCATCTTCCGTTACCAGTCTCTGCCCAGGGTCATGATATTGACTAACTAATTCATTAAAATTAAATATTGGGGAGGACAGTAACGTGTTCGGCAACATATTAGTTATATTTATGTCCAATCGCTCTGTAACAATTTCGCGTTTATCGTTTTTATAGACGTGTATAAAAACAGACTCTTTATTTGCACCCAGTAATGGGATAGGACTATGTGTTGTCACTATAAACTGAATATTGGGAAAGGTAGCAGAGAGCTGTACAACTATTTCCCGTTGCATCTTAGGATGTAGATGCAAATCGATCTCATCGATAATGACAATGCCTCTGAATTCGGATATATCGTTGATGTCCTTCTGCTGACTAGTGAAACGAATTAATAAGTCAAGTATCAAGGCCGCAAAGTTTCTCGTGCCCGATGGAAGGTGGTCAAAAGTCACTCCTACTTCATCCCTCGTTTCGTCTGTGCCCTGATAATAAAGTAACTCAAATCCGCTTTCTTTCTTTATGGCTTCAACGATTTTCACATTGGGTAACATTTCTTCTAAGTTTGCAGTAATGGAATGAACAGTCATTTCATAGTATTTGGGTCTTACCATTAACACATACTCTGGGCTAAGATCCTTTAAAATGGTAACTGGTTGGAATAAACCAACTGTAGCATGATCGATCAAATGCGCATTTTTGATCGTTATCAGATCTGAATTAAAATTCCCTTGAGTTAAAAGTCGGACAGGGCCGTAAGCTTGTTCCGGAATCTGGTGGTCAGTTATACTGGAATCTGCAGCTGATATCAGGGAAAAGGTAATCGAACATTGTTTTTATCGTAAATTTACCGTGATGGAAGAGATCGTAGCCATACCCGCCTGCTTTACAAATAATCATGCTCCGGATCAAGGCATTTCTTTTGTGCCTTATCTGTCTGCTACACCTGCCAACCGGGGGCGCGTATCCCTAACGCGGCACATGATCAGCCTGATCACTGAAGGAGAAAAGATTATGCATGTAGAGAATCAAACGCTCCACCTCACACCGAAACGCATCCTGCTTTTGGCATCAGGCAACGTATTGTTCACGGAGCGTTTGGGTAATAACCAACGAATCAAAAGCACCATGATCTTCTTCGACGATCAAGTACTGCATGCTGCACTTGCGCAATCAGACAAACCGGAAAAGCAAAATGCCAGGTTGCCCTATTTGATGTTTGAGCGGGACGATTACCTGCTCGGCTTTGTAGACAGCGTCAATATCTTACTGGAACAGGATTTATTGAGTCCGGCTTTACAGCAGGCGAAACTCACTGAATTGCTGCTGTATTTGAATGGCAAACATCCCGGCTTACTGGCTCAATTACTTACAAAGGCCATAGCTAAGCCGGAAGAAGAACGGCTGCGCCAGGTAATGGAAGCGCACCTGTCAGCGCAGTTGACTTTGTCCGAACTGGCCTTTCTCTGCCACATGAGCCTGCCGACTTTTAAACGGAAATTTGAACAGATCTATCAGCAAAGTCCCGCCCGCTGGCTACAGATCCAGCGGCTTACGTTGGCGGCAAACCGGCTGCGTTCCAAAAGCGCCAAGCCCGGTGAGGTCTACCTGGAAGCAGGATATGAAAACCACTCCAGTTTTTCCAAAGCTTTTAAGCAATATTTCGGCGTACTGCCTAAAGATTTCACTTATTGAGCTTGAGCTTCCCGCTTTATTTTTTGAACTTCCAGCAATAAAGCGTCCTTCCTAACAAGGGTAACTTTGTCAAAAAAACAAAATGACAATGAACACCGAAGCAAACAAAGCGCTCGTAACACGTTACAACAAAGAAGTAATCGAAGGCGGCAATATGGAAGTACTCAAACAAATCACCAGCCCGCAATTTATCAACCACTCCGGTGCGCCAGGCATGCCTGAAGACTTGGAGGGCATGATCTTCTTTTTCACCGGCATCCTGCATGGTGCGTTTTCAGACGTTAAAGTAGAGATTAAGGAAATGCTGGCTGAAGGCGACAAAGTAGCTACTCGCAAAGAGATCCACGGCATTCACACCAATGAACTGATGGGTATACCTGCTACTGGCAAAACCATCATTATTAAAGTAATAGACATACTTACTGTTTATGACGGACTCATCACTGAACATTGGGGAGAAAATAATTTCTCTGCTGTTGTGCAAGGTCTTCAGCAATGACGAAACCTGATGTTGACCACCTTAGCGCATAGCCTGAGGTGGTCATACCATCACAACAATTTGATGTGATGGAGTAGAATCCGGTTCAGCATGCTGACCCTTATGCCCGTTTTGACAAACTCACTGGCGGTATCATTATCGGAAACGCCCGGTTATCAGGAGGTGGGACACTTGCTGCCGTATTCCGCGAAAAGACGAGTCGCCAGACGGTCGGACTGACCAACTGGCATGTCGTGAAAAACCGGCGGGGAAACACAGGTGACCCGATTATCCAACCAGCCTGGGAAACCGGTAATGACCAGTACCGAATCGGTGAATTAATGAAATGGAATGCTAATCAGGATTTAGACTGCGCGATATTCTCGATTGATAACCGAGCGGTCAACGCTACCGATAGCTTTAATGACCTAACCGGTACCCACACCCAAATCTGCATTAAAACGTAAATCGTAAGCACTTTTTCTGAATGTGTATTAGCACTCCCTTTTGTGTTTTAGCATCTACTTTTGTAGATAACAAATATCTTGAACCTTGATAATAGCCATTCCTTTTGTCTTGGTCGCTTTAGCTGGATATTTCGTAAGCCTTGACTAGGCTATTCCGTGCGCTTTAGAGTTCCTGGTTGTGTTGGCAATAAGTGAAATAGTAATTAGCGCTCAAGGAATTGATATGGTCAAAGTGTTCCGGACTGACCGATATCTCTTTTTAGAATAAATTGATCAATGCCTCCGGAATATCTACATATAAGTTCTCAATGTATACAATTGTTTACTTGAGGTAACAATAGGTTAAATTTCTTTCAGTACCAATTAAGCAAGGCCTTTGGCATTAATACTATAATTTGAAATTTTCAGCCTTTAAAATGGCTATCGCCTTGAAAAGGATCTCTTCGGTTTATCGATAGTGAAGGCGATGCGGGTGGAACCAGGTTGCAGCATTACAGTTCAGTATAGTTGGTTATTATCAAACTTTATATTTGTATTGTTCAAAAAGCAATTCCGAATTACGTTTAGAATACGTTAGTTTGTAGTCCTATAATATATTTACAATATATATTACTGAAGTTTTAATACCAGTTAGTAACCAGTTTACAGTTATATATCCATTTTAATGAAGCCAGTAGCCGACCAAAGCAATAGGCTGGTTATTCATTTATGATAGTATAATATAATTTAAAGAAATGAATTTTAAGGCGGATAGTTGTTATACAGATACTGAATTGCTGGCATTGTTACAAGATGGTAATAGGGAAGCATTTGATATTATTTATAACCGTTATTGGGGGCAACTGTTCGCATACGTGTTTAAAGTGGTCGCAGAGGAGGAAGATGCGAAAGATATTATACAGGAATTATTTGTTTCGCTGTGGTGCCGCCGGGAAAAACTATATGAGATTGATAGCTTGCAGGCTTATTTGTTTACAGCGGCCAGGTATAAAGGATTAACGCATATTAAAAACGGCAGCAATAAAGCTTCAATTGAAGATGTTCATTATCATGCCGACCGAAGTATTGACCGCAACCAGATCATGCGCCTGGCGGATTGTACGTTTGTTGACCGCTTCGAGAACCTGCTGATCACTGGGAGTACAGGTATCGGTAAAAGCTATATTGCTTCTGCTGTGGGTTACCAGGCCTGTGTATTGGGCTACCGGGTATTGTACACCAGTACGCCCAAACTATTTGCTAAACTGAAGATGGCTAAGGCGGATGGCTCCTACATGAAAGAGCTGGCTAAGATCGAAAGACAGCAATTGCTCATACTCGACGACTTTGGCATCCAGCCTTTTGATGCTCAAAGCAGGGCGGCATTAATGGAGATCATTGAGGACAGGCATGGTAAGACCTCGCTGATCATTACTTCGCAGCTACCAGTCAGTAAATGGTTTGAAGTGATCGGTGAAAAAACGGTTGCTGATGCTATCTTGGACCGGATCGTTCATGATGCACACCGTATCGAGCTAAAGGGAGAATCTATGAGAAGAAAACGTAACGTAGAACCGGAAAACAGCCATTAATGAAATTACCTTTTAAATAACTATTTTTGTACGTGCTTTTATAGCATTTGCTGCAACCCAAAAGTCAGCTAACCCCTGGGTCAATTTGGCCCGAAACAGGGTGGTCACTATCTCCATAATATACATTGTAGGAACAATGGTAATACAATTCCTCACAGATACGCATTTCATTTTTAAGGTCTTCGTCAAATTTTCGGATATATGGTGGCTGATCCGGATAAAGCTGAAATGGGCAATACCGGGCACCCCTGCCAATCAGTTGCGCTTCTGCCATGGTTGTTTTACCGGGCTTTCCGGCTTTGGCATCCCTGGTATCATACAATCTGACAATATCAAAAAGGTTCAGCACATCCCAGCCTTCATTTAATTTATCAACTGCGAAAACCGCCCGGTATTCATTGCGTTCGTCTTCCAGCGAGTTAATAGCCAATTGCTTTTCGCCGCTTTCATCCTTACTATTGACCGAAATAAGCTTATCAGTAGAAAAATCTTCCTTTAATTCGATAATCAGGTTTTCAAAACTGATTCGTTCCTCATCCAGGTAATGAAATATAGACTGGATCATGGGATCACTTGTAGAGTTTTTAATTTTTTCAAAACTCTCCGGCTGCAGCCCCTGCATCCCATTTTAAAAATCTTCCCAAAAAACCAGGCTTTCCTTGATTGTGCGTGACCAACATGAACGACAGCTAAAATAAAAAGCGCCAGGGCTGCAGGTAAGCCGAAGCGGCGAAAAGATATTCCATCCATAAGATAAATTTGATGGTGCTTGGTATAAGGTATTAGATTAATAAAATAATAACCTGAAGCGGCGAAACGAATTTGATCAGGTTCAATTGTTTCGCTGCTTCAGGTGTAGTTAGTTAAATCACATCTATTGTCAAGTAAACCCAGGCATCTCAGCCTGAGATTCTCACAGAACGGTACGTGATGGTCTCCCATCATACCGCTCTTATTATCTATAAACTGGTTTCGCGCCAAATGCCCAGTGAGCAAATAAGTTAGGTTGTCTGTCGCTCACGCGGCTTAACCACTTCATTCCACTGTTCACACTGACACGAATCTTCTTGTATTTTCTTATCGCCCAATTGGCCAATTTTGCGTTAACTCTACGTAGAAAGCCTTTCAGCTTTGTCTTGTAGAATTTCCCGTAATAATTGATCCAGCCTTGCAGTACCGGATTAAGTTCTTTAGAAACAGCTTCGATCTCGATACCGGGTATCCGAAGTATGGGCATGTTATTCAGCTTTTCATTCATCGCTGTCATTGCCTTCATACTCACTCCCGGCAAGAAGTTGGTAAAGCTCTCTTTTCGGTGGCTGTTCTGTGCCTCTCTGGGCATGAACGTATAGCCCAGAAAATCGAACTTTACTTCTGTCTTCATTTTACGCCTGCGGTTGCTGTCCCTACAATAGATGATTTTCGTCTTTTGCTCGTTCATTTCCAATCCGCATTCGTTTAGCCTTTTGCTTAAGTTTACTTTCAGTCTTTCGGCTTGTTCTCCTGACCTGCAGTGTATCACTGCATCATCCGCATAACGCTCGAACCTGAACTCCGGGTAGTTGGCTACCAGCCACATATCCATCGCATAGTGCAGGTAGAGATTAGAAAGTATCGGGCCGATCACCGAACCCTGCGGCACGCCTTTCGTCCTTGCTACTATCGTTCCGTCTACTAACTGTAGTGGTGCTGTCAGCCATCTTTCGATGTGTAGCAGTACCCACTTTTCGTCCGTGTGCTTCTGTACAGCCCGCATTAATAAGTCGTGCGGGATGTTGTCAAAGAACCCCTTGATATCAACGTCGAGTACCCAGTTGTATTCCATGCACCTTTCTCGTGCTTTGGCTACTGCCTGTAACGCTGATTTTCCGGGTTGGTAACCGTAAGAGTCTTCATGGAAAATGTTCGCGAGCACTTCTTCCAATTCTTTGGTTACCACTGCCTGTCCGATACGGTCGGTTATCGTTGGGATGCCCAATGGCCTTTTACCGCCACCTTTCTTTGGTATCTCTACCAACTTTATTGCAGGGGGCATATAGCTGCCGGAACTCATTTGATTCCACAACTTGTACAGATGTTTCTGTGGTTGCTCATCAAACGCTTCCATGCTCATCTGGTCTACGCCTGCCGCGCCTCTATTGGCTTTAATCTTCAAATAGGCTTCTTGCACCGATTCCCGACTAATACAATATGGTTTTGGCCTGTACATTTCTTATACCTCCTGTAGGTTGCCCTTTAAACAGTTTCTATTAATGTACAGCGCCTGATATCGCCACCCCTTCGCTACTGCTGCATTTCCACAGCTATCATCACTAATATGGGTGGCTCCGCCCCTGTGGGTCGCATCGATACTTTCCTCCTTACTGGTTCGCCAGCTTGGAATTTTCTCTTGGCATCGTCCCGACAGGTTCACTAGTTCCGTTTGATCGCCTGTATGAAGCTCACGCTGCCTATACGCCGGATGCCATGGGGACAGTAAACAGGTTGCCCTCCCCATTCTTCGTAAAGTGCTACTGTACTTTAGTTTTGACATCATCTAATCCTTTCGACGCCTCATCGGCAGTTCATTTTCATTCGTCTTCTTCATACTTACCTGACACCTTTATGGTGCCTTTTGCCCTAATGCTCACTACCATGGCTCTTTACCAAAGCAGCTTAGAGTGGTTTGATACCTGCTCCTGTAAGTCGATACCGAGGGGCCGACCCTCATCAATCCAACAGCATTGATTTGCTGCGCAAATCATTCAAGTCGCTCAATAACCTGGGTTCTGTGTCAATTTCTTGTTTTGGTCCATCGCCGCTTGCGGTAATGGGAACAAGTAATTTTTGCCCGCATCGAAATGCCTGTCACCGCCTGGCGTCGTAACCGGCGTGTAGTTGAAGCCACCTGCTCCGTCAGACGTGATCGCAATACCGTGCAGCGGTTTATTAATATTCACTTCTGCAATTTTCCAACGACGCAAATCCCAGAATCGCTTGTCCTCAAAGGCAAGTTCAATTCTACGTTCACGGCGAATAGCTGTCCGCATTTGGTCCTGAGAGAGGCCAGGCGCCAAAGCAGGCAATTCCGAACGGGTACGAATCAAATTGATTGCGTTATAAACCGTAGCATCCGGGCCGACAGCCTCGTTTTGAGCCTCTGCGTAGTTCAGTAATACCTCTGCATATCTAAAATAATAATAATTCTGCCCGGTGTTAGCGCCGTCCCAGCTGTCAGATCCCAACGTCACATTTTCCTGGCAATTTTTGCGTAGGCAATACCCAGTTTGAGTCGCATCATTATGGTCAGAAAGGTCGATCTCGTTCGGGCTGCCAATTGCCTTTCTGGTATAAATCGTATCATTATAGAAAAATGAACCATCGTAGACAATCGTTTGATAGAAACGCTTTTCCCTGTTCAGGTATGGATGTTTAGGATCGAAGCCAGAGGTCGGATCGGTGATCGGTTTTCCATTGTCCATTTCATAATCATCCACGAGTTCCTGGGTGGGGTTAACGCCTCCCCAGCTTGTTTCCACTCCGCCCTTTGTAAAAGTCGGGCCGTTGAGGCCTACATACTTGGAACCTTTAACCCTAGGAATGTATTGGCGATAAAATATTGCCTCTTTATTTGCAGTGTTATCCAAAAACAGTTTTTGGTAATCCGGAAACAGGTCATAAACCTTTCCACCGCCCAGGTTATCAATAATTTGCTTGTTGGTTGTAGCAGAAGCCGTGTAGTCATGCTGATACAACTGAACCCAACCCAACAAAGCCAATGCCGCTCCCTGTCCGGCCCTCCCGGTTTCCGACGGAGTTTGTGGCAAATCTGCTGCGGCTGCTGTTAATTCAGTTGTCAAAAAGTTGTAAATCTCATCAGCAGTATTTCTTGGAAGGAATGCCTTGTCACCTTGGGTATTGATATCCAGGGGGCTAGTGGTTAAAGGTAGTCCTCCATAGGCCATCCAAAGAAGATGGTAATAATAAGCCCGTAAAAAACGTGCCTCTGCGATGCGATTTTTCTTGTAATCATCCGGCAATGCAGAAGCCGTGACATTTGCGATGAAGACGTTGCATTTGCGGATATTGGAGAACTGTATATCCCACTCCAGCCTCAGCGGACTGTCGCCGAACGTTAACGTACTTGGCGTATAGATTGATCTCTGCGCCTCCGTCCTTGAATTTGGCCAAGGGTAGCCGCAAATGGAGTTATCGGACCAGTTATCAAAAACATCATGGGAATTGTTGCCGTCCGGCAATTGATTATAAATATCATTCAGCACAAGGTCGGCGGTCGAAGTACTTGCAAATACCGTCGCACTGGTCAGTCGGTCGTGCGGCGTCACATTTAGGGACGAATCCAACGACTTCTTGCATGAAGTGCCCACCATACTGATAAGAAGCAGCATCATGGAACTAATCGAAATATGTTTTAAAGTATTTTTCATTGTCTAAACTTTTAAAGGGTTAAAAAGTTATGTTCGTCCCCACTGTGACTACCTTCATCTGCGGGTAATATTGTCCGCTTCGGGAACTGATTTCCGGATCGAAATTTTTGATCTTACTCCAGGTTATTAAATTTTGCCCTGACAAGTAAAATCTTGCGGACTGTATGTGCAAATGCCTCATGATACTCGGCGGGATGGTGTAGCCCAGGGTGGCCGTTTTAATCCTCAGGTAACTGCCGTTGATCACCCAAAAAGATGAGAACTGGGTGTTATTAATTGTCGGCTGTGTCGTTATCCGCGGGTAGGTTGCGTTTTGGTGAGTTGGCGTCCAATAGTCCAACGTGTTCGTTGGCGCAGAGGATGAATTATCAAATGCCCATACCTGGTTGTAAAAATCGCGGTTAGCGGCGCCCTGTAACAAGACACTCAAATCAAACCCTTTAAATGAGATACTTGGCGTTAACCCATATATGATTTCGGGAACAACATCTTTGCCAATGGGCACCATATCGTTTGGATCAATCTTCCCGTCCCCGTTGACATCTTTGTAACGCAAATCACCGGGAAATACCTGTCCCCACGGCTGGGTCGCGATACCCGATTTCAGATTTCCTGCCGCATCAAAATCATTCGATGTAAAGAAGCCTTCAGACTGATAGCCAAACAATGTTCCTAAAGGCCTACCGGTCACCCTACGATTCGGATTATTAAATGTTTCTGCCGTTTCAAAGGTCTTTAAGATTTTGTTCCGTACATAGGTAATATTGCCATTAACGCCTAAAACAAGTCCGTTATCAAAACGGTGAGTCGTTCCGACGGTGAGTTCTAAACCGTGCTTACTCATTGCACCGCCATTTACCTGTGGTAAGCCAACGCCATATTCAAAAGGCGCAGTTACCGTCGGAGGAATAAGAATATTATTTCTCATCTCGTGGAAATAGTCGGCTTCAAAAGTCAGCGCGCCGTTCCAAAAATCGCCTTCGATACCTATGTCCGTCTTTTTGGCTTTTTCCCAGGTAATAAACGGGTTTGCTTGCGTAAGTTCGTTAACACCCTGAGTAGCAGCTCCGTTAATCACCGCCGAGTTGCCAGATAGACCAAAAGCAGTCAGGTATTGAAAAGCCGAACCTGGCAAGGCGCCAGACTCACCCCATGACCCTTTGATTTTCAGGTTATTGATCCAATCGAAGTTGTTTTTAATAAATGGTTCTTCCGAAATTCGCCAGCCTGCAGCGAAGGCTGGAAAGAATCCTAAGCGGTGATTTGGTGCAAAATCGTACCTGCCGTCATATCGTCCAGATGCTTCAAAAAGATATTTTCCTGCATAATTATAACTAACACGATAAATAGCTGATACTTGCTTGGTTTCAGAAGAAAATCCGTTATTGGAGATATCGGTGCTATTAGAACTACCATTGTTCAACTCAGGAATTAAAACGTTATAGTTTTGTCGCTTGGCACCAAATTCTGAATACTTAGTATTTCGGCGCTCAAGTACGACCGTGCCCGTGATGTCATGTTTGCCAAAAGTATTGTGGTAATTAATATAACCCTGGTAAGTGAAGGCTTGTGTTTGGTTGAAATATTCCGCGTAACTAGGTTTCGCAGGACCATCGTTGCCTGCTTGAGTGATCGCTTTTGTCGTTGGATCGTAACCGTAATAAACGATCGGTGTAAGCCAGCTTCTTTGGAAAGTGATGTTATTATCTGGGTTATAATCGTAGTTCACAACTGCTTTTACACTCAACCCCTTAATGAAAGGCAGTTGTTGCTCAATACTCAGTTGATTGAGTAAATTGAACCCTGAATTGTCTATAAATCCGCTACCATAGATATTTCCCCAAGCTGACCGGCCGATATATGCGCCTGGCAGGCCGTTAGTGAATGTGAGCGGAGAATTTGGTGGAGTTCGAAATGCCTGGTAGAAGATATTGCCAGAAGCAACGCCAGGATATGCTGCCTGCTCAACACGGCCATCGATCGAGAGATTTACCTTTGTGGTTTTCGTCGCATCAGCATCAATGTTAGCAATCATGTTATATCGTTTAAAATTCTCAGGTTTCCAAAGTGCCCCCTGATCCAAGTAACCAATACCCGCATAATACCTAACAGATTCGGAACCTCCTGATAACTGTAGATTATGGCTTGTCATCGGCACGTTCTTATTGGTTAATTCGCCAAGCACATTATGATCAGGGTGACCGTTAGGATCACTGTGGTTCTGATAAAGGGCCAAATCGTCCGCAGAATACGCGGGCGGCGCGCCAGGGGTTGAATTCTGCACCGCTGCGTTGAAGAGCGTTGCAAATTGGTAAGAATTTACAAATTTTGTGAGCACTGTTGGATTCTGCCAACCGTAGTAGGCACTATAAGTAAGTGTCGGTTTTCCAATTCTACCCTTTTTTGTTGTTATTAAAATTACGCCATTAGCGCCGCCCAATCCGTATGGGGCCACGGCAGCGGCGTCCTTTAAAATGGATATCGTCTCAATACTATTGGGATCAAGTTCGGTATAGGATCTTGGCACACCGTCTACGATCGTTAACGGCTGCGTATTGCCGGTCGTTCCTGCGCCTCTAATCAAGATATTGGAACCATCGAAGCCAGGTTCACCGCCAGATTGAAAGGCTATTACACCAGCTGCTCTGCCGGCCAATGCATTACTGACATCCGCCACAGGCTGTGTAGTAATATCCTTTGCTTTTATTGTCGAAACGGATGCGGTCAGGGAGGTTTTCTTCTGCGTACCGTAGGCAACAACGATCACATCTTCAAGATTTTTGGCAGCAGGTTGCATTACGATATCCACCTTCGTTTTGTTACTGACATCGACTGATTGGTCTGCATATCCAACGATGTGAAATACTAGCGTTGCTTTTCCATTGGGTACCCCAATCGAAAAGCTGCCATTCTGATCTGTGCTGACACCGGTTGTTGTTCCTTTGAGCAGGACGCTAACACCTGGAAGGGTTGCACCTTTCTCATCTTTTACAGATCCGGTTACTGTTTTAGTTTGTGCGGATGCTACTGAAGTCATTACACTAAGCAGCAAAAACATCACAAACACTTTCACTTTGTTAGGACTTATTCCACGTAGCGGAAAAGCCAACAAAAGCGAAAATCTCACGTAAGTAAAATTTACCTTCATAAAAAGTTTGCTAATTGGTTTAAATTGATTTGAAAAAAGATTGACTGTTTAGGTAACAAATTTGATACGTGCTCAATTAGGAATAAATAGACATTTTGACTATAAAACTGGATTATTTGATTGATTTCGGTCAGAATTTTGAATTGGCGAGGCTATTCGATCACATAAGGCATAAATCGAAAAAGGCAAATTCAATAATCAACTCAATTACAACGCATTACAAGAATATTAGAGGATTAGAGGAAGACCGTCGGTAAATGAAGGGAACATCCACGGGTAAAACGTCACCGGCAAACTGTGTTTGCCGGTGACTTAAAGGTAATTTTATTGCTTTTCCATCAACCAACGTTCGTTGTCGGTGTAACTTTCCGGCCATAAAACACACTTAGTACCATTGGCTGATCCAAATCCCTGCACATTTACACAACTGGTAGTTGCGCATTGCGGCTTGAGTTTATAATAGCCATCGTAATCATATACGAGCTTAAAATATTGGGCCGAACTGCTATTACTCGTGGCCATATCTATCGCCGTATTGTTTGCATTGCTGCCACCGGCTACATCAAGAGATTTTGTCGTCGCACTTTGCGGCACAAGCCTGTAGTAGCCGTATCCAACCGGTTGAATTTGAAACTTCTCATTCGTAACATTGATCCATGTCCACAGTTCGGCCAGATTGGTTTGCATGTTTATTGACATTGAGCTACCTGTTACATATTTCGGGGTTAAACGATAGACAGCATTGTCTACAAGGCCAGGTTGGGTAGCGGGCGTTACTTGCTGCATGACAACGGCACTAATACATTCAAGCATGCCCGTCGTATTATCAGACGGGGTAACCTGCAACCAATTATTCCACGCAACATTTAGGTCGGTCCTTCTCGCGGCCCATGCAGCATCGGCATTTTGCTTCATTCAGGAATAATAGGTGCTCCATAAATTATTGTCACGGACAAATTCGCCCAGGCCCCTGGCAAACTCTGATGACCAACTTCCATTTCTGATCGGGTTATTAAAGACACCATTGGTGGTTTCATTGTTGCGTACATAATCAGCTGCGCGCTTGGCGTCGTCATAAAGTGACGAGCGTCCGGTTATGCGATGTAACTGATTGGCGGCTCCGATAAATGCGCCGGCATTATATACACTTGCGACGCTGGACACCACACCATTCGGGTCGATATTTTCATACACCGCACCTGTTGACCTGTTGTAGATTGTGAGCCAAATCCAATCGTAAACTGCACTGGCCTTAGTCAGATAGGTTGAGTCATGGGTCAATTCATAGATATAACAGCCCAGAATTACGGCGGTGTTGTTGCTCAACCCTGATTTGCACGAATGGGGCACATCCCACCAAATACCGCCGCCTAAAGAGCTGTCCCAGCCTCGGTCGTAGGCTCTGTTGAAAGCATACTTCGCCTGGTTCAGAAAGGTCGTGTTACCGGTGATTTGATATCCTCTGACGAAGGCAATTCCGGCCCACAAAAGATCATCGTTGTAATCGTTCCAATTCCAATCGTATAAACCGCCAGAACCCTGGTTCTGCTGCAAAAAAGTATTTAAAAGATTGGTAATTAGTGTACTTGTTGAGCTACTTTTGGTTCGAAGGTAAGTGTCCTCAACCATCTGAATATCGAGCGCCTGGCACCAGAAGTAATCCGTTGCACTATTACTCAATGAGGTTTTGAAGTATTGCGTCGATCCCGAAGTGGTTAGGAATGTAGAGGTTATTGCGGAGAAAGCAGCATCTGCCTGGGGATTAGCATCGGCTAAGCTAAGGCTTATGAATTTTGGAGACATGACAAGCTTATCTTGCGTGACTAATTCGGTTTTCTTACAACCTGTTGTCGCCGCGACCAGGATGGTAAAGAGCAAGAGTAGAAATTGACTAGACTTGGTAAAATTGGTTGTTTTCATAATTTGGTTTTTTGGTTTTTATGGTGATTTTTTGAGATTGTTTAGTTGCTGTAAATGCACAAATCGATAATCACGCTCCCAATTCTGCCCACACTCACCGTATCGCCATAGTCTTACAAAGGCCTGCATGATCATGACTAGGTCACAAAAGGTGTCAACCGGTTAAATAAAGATTAATTAGGATTTTAGCTAATGGTTGAAGTCGGGCGAACTTCAAATACGAATTTGGAATTCAGTCGAGTAGAAAAAAATAGACTTTTTGATTTTAAAACTGGACGATCTTGCGACAAGGAGAAATTACACCAACGAACGTCGCAGTTTTTCTAAGAAATTGCCCGGCGAAAGAGTTGCAAGTCGAAAATCGTAAAATAATCCAGTTTATTAATCACAACGTCTATTTAATAAGCAAAAGCGCTTCACAAAATTTGGATAATTATTTGTAGCGGGAGCCACGCTGGATTTTTATATTGTATGAAAGTTCATCGAGTTTCCGTCACAACGTAGGAATTTCACCAATTTTTTAAACCATACCTTTTAATACCTAATGTTACAACCAACTCACTACCGTAAATTTTTGGACAATAGCCGAAAATGGGCTGGCGCAAAAGTTAACTTTAATCCAAAAAAATCGATTATCCAGCTAGCTGTGCTGGCAAGTATTATTTCAACTGTTCAAGCACAGACCATTACCATAAACTCCAGCCAGAAAGGCCGGACGTTTGAAGGGATAGGTGCTGTCAGTGCAGGCGCGTCAACTCGCAACCTGGTCGACTATCCAGACAAACAACGGTCAGAAATATTGGACTACCTGTTTAAACCGAAATTTGGCGCGGGCTTCCAGCACCTGAAAGTTGAAATAGGCAGCGGGGAAAATTCAACCTGCGGCAGTGAGCCATCTCACGCTATCACGCAAGATGAATTAAAGAATCCCCTTCCCCGTGGATATGAATTTTGGCTGATGGCGGAAGCACGTAAGAGAAACCCAGGCGTCATATTAGATTGCCTGCCGTGGGGATATCCGCGTTGGGTTGGCACCCGTTTTTCTCAAGCCTCTGCTGACTGGATTGTCTCATTCCTGGATGTAGCAAAGAAAAACTACAATTTGGACATTAATTGGATCGCTGCGGCGCAGAATGAAAATGGAACTGACTTAAATTGGATCGCTAACAACTTGAGACCGGCGCTTAACGCGCATGGTTTTTCCAAAGTGAAACTACAAGCACCTGACGATGACAGCGAGTTTTGGCAGATATTTGACAAACTGGAAAAAGACCCTAAAATGGACTCGTTGATCAGCGCCGTAGGTTATCACTACGTCGACGGCCGCGAGCCCTGGGAAATAGACCAGAAGACGAGCCACCGCGCAACTGACAAAGCAAAGAATTCAGGCAAGCCACTATGGGCAAGCGAAGAATGGAGTCAATCGGGCGAAGAATGGGGCGGCAAGGGCGCACTCTATTTAGCACGCGTCATGAATAAGTTGTACTCCCTTGACCGCGTCACAAAATTCGAGATCTGGTGCCCCTTGGACGGCATTTACGATCAGATCATCTGGGCGAACACCGGAGCGCTTCAGTCCGACTCCCCTTGGAGCGGCCATTATACAGTTTGGCCATCGGTTTGGGTCATCGCGCATACGACTCAGTTTGCTGAACCAGGTTGGGTATATATGGACGATGCATGCGGTCAGTTCGATCCGGCAACCTGGCGCGGCAGCCATGTTGCGCTACGAAATCCCAAAACCGGGGAGTGGTCCGTGATCGTCGTGACGGGCGATAAACGTAAAATCAAACTAGACGTAGGCAAGGGCCTTAAAGATGGTCCTGTTTACGTTTGGAAATCGACCGACAAGGAACAATTTGTTAAGCAAGGGCCTTTCCAGTTAAAGCACGGATCAATAGAACTTGACCTCGAGCCCGATGCCGTTTATACGATAACAAACACAACCGGGCAAACAAAAGGCGCCTTTGGTGCGATTCCATCAGCCAAACCATTTCCCTTTCCTTATAAAGAGGACTTCGAAACCTATAAGGCACACGAAACGCCTAAATATTTCTCCGATCAAAAAGGGACATTTGAGACCGTTCCTTCTCCGCGTGGGGGCGTTTGCCTGGCACAGGTTGTGCCAGACGAAGGACTGCTATGGTACGACAACTGGCTTCTTAAACCCCATTCACTTTTCGGCGACGTGAATTGGACGGACTACGCAATTGAAGGGGATGTTCTCCTGAAAGGCGGCGATGTTGAAATCGGAGGACGCTACGCTGACCGGGACAAGCTCGGATTCCGATGGATTTTGACTCGTGATGGTCGGTGGCAGTTAAATTGGCAATACACAACACTTGCTGCTGGACAAATCGAGCATTTTAGACCGTTGGATTGGCATCATTTACGTCTCGAGCTGAAAGGAAACCAAATTTCAGGCTTCGTCGACGACAAGAAAATCACTACGGTATCTAGTCCCTCGGGCATGAAAGGAATGGCATTCATCGCAAGTACCTATGACAGTAATTTGTTCGACAATGTTGTGGTAGAACCAATATCGCAGAAATAGAATTATGCACACGGAATCGGATTTCCCAACGCCGTAAAAGACTACCGCCGCCTTGAGACAGTGGCGTTAGAAGGTCAAACATGAGATTGACCGGTTTAGTTGATTGCGTCCCGGGATGAGATCCGGGACGCTAATTTATCTTAGCTACCCGCTCTTAGGGATCACCTGAAACGCCCAAATCGAATACCAATTTCAAAGACATCGATAAACGATCAAGGCAGAGAGATGAATGAAAACGAGAAAATATTGACAGTTAGGATATCCGCAGCGCATTTCTCAGTCTGCGGATTCGACTTAAAAAAAAAGGACTTGATCCGTGACAGTTATCAGTGTATACCTAACGCACGAAGGTCGACGAGAGAAACCTCGATGGTTAGTTGGCAGCAGACAATTTCTTCATTGTCTTACGACCTGCTCAATAATATTACGCATTGTGCCATTGCTGTTCCTACCTCCTATTTGAAGGACAGTATAATAGACGATGACCATCTCGCCATTTTAAGCGGACAACATCTTAAAACGGTCTTTTCTGAAATGCTCAACCTGCCTTCTAATGGAATACAACTTTATACAATTGGGACATGCCTCTTATACGGAACGCTCGCCAAGTGGTCATACGTTGCAAATGGTGACGTGATTACAATTGACATCGGGAGCGAAGTCTCTGGTGCACTAAAAATTGAATCCCATGTAACAGATCTTGAGGGATTAATTAAAGCGATTAGCAGTTGCATTCATGTCGAGGCCCTAACAACGTCTGCACTATTACGACGTTATGCAGATGAAGCAGGAATATCGGTCCTGAATGCAGGCGACTTATGCAGTATGTATAACAGCCATCCTACTGCGAAAAAAGTATTGTCAGCGTTTTTCGATGATCTGCGACGATTGTTATTGGCGCTGATTGAAACCTTCCCGGTGCAAACGATCGTTCTGTCGGGACAATTTAACTACCCGCCGAATCTCTTGACCTTACTTCAAAGAGCTGCTGCGCCAACACAGGTAATGAGTCAAAACAATTCTGGATACACCGCCCATTTGGGTGCGGGTTTGATTTTTCATAACAACTACCAAGCAGTTTTATAAAGGCTCAAATTTGGATGAAATCAATTCCCTGCAATAACATTACTTAATCTATCAATAACCATATTCCCAAAACTATGAAGAAAGTTTTCCTAGTACCGGCGCTATTAATCATAGGCAAACAATTGTTCGCTCAAATTCACAAGGCTCCAGCCTACCCATTGATCACTCACAACACCTACTTTAGCATCTGGTCATTTACCGATCAGCTGAACGATTCGCCTACCAAACATTGGACAGGGAAGGATCAGTCGATGATAGGTCTCATCAAAGTGGATGGCGATGTTTACCGTTTTATGGGACAAGAGTCAAAATCATACAAAACCATTTTACCTGCGGCCGATGAGCAGGCTTACGATTGCAAATACACCGAAACACAACCCGCTGAAGGCTGGCAATCTGAGAAATTTGACGATAAAGGCTGGGAAACCGGTATCGCACCATTTGCTGACTGCAAGCCAAAAGGGAAAACTGTTTGGAAAGATGAACTTTGGATCCGTCGTACTTTCGAGGTTAGCAATACGGAAGTATTTAAACTTTTTTTGAAGTTAAGCCATGACGACGATGCGCACGTATTCCTGAACGGCGAAGAAGTATCGGACAGCCCGGGAGCTAACGGTGATTTCGAAATGTTTCCCATCAAAAATCTATTGAAGAAAGGAACAAACGTTTTGGCGATCCATTGTAAGAATACAGGTGGCGACACGTTCCTTGACGCCGGATTAGCCGAACAGGAAAAAACCAAATCGGACGAAACTATTAAACTGGCAGTTCAAACCAGCTTAAACGTTACTGCAACTCAGACCGACTATAAGTTTAAATGCGGTAAGGCTGATTTATCATTAACATTCACCTCACCCGTATTACTTACTGATCTTGCTGTTTTTCAAAGACCGGTATCTTATATTACGTACAAAGTCCGCTCAAACGATGGCAAGCAACATAATGTAAAAGTATTCTTCGGTGCGTCTACCGAGATCGCAGTAAACAAACCTATACAGGAAGTTGCGGCAGAATCTTCAGATGATAGCAAACTATCCATCTTGAAGGCAGGGACTGTGGAGCAACCTATACTAAAGAAAAAAAGCGATGACCTGCGTATTGACTGGGGTTATATGTATGTCGCTGTGCCAAAATCGGCAAATGTATTACAATATATCGGCAGCAAAAAAGAGATTGGAAATCCCTTTTTAAATATGGCCACAATGGGCAAAGGGGCTGTAAAAGGCCGTGAGTTATCATTAAATACTATCCTGTCATTTGGCAAAGTTGGCTCTACATACTCTGAGAAATTTGTAGAACTTGGTTATGATGATTTGTATGCAGTAGAATATTTTGGAACGCAGCTAAAATCATTATGGAAAAACAGCGGTGCGACTATAAATCAGGAATTGAATACTGCGGCAACTGAATATGCTGCTATAATGAAAAAATGTGCTGCGTTCAACACCAGAATTTATCAGGATGCGCTAAAAGCTGGCGGAGTAAAATACGCGAAACTATGCGTATTAGCCTATCGTCAGAGTATTGCAGCTCATGCGCTGGTTCAAAGTCCACAGGGTGAGATTTTATTTTTATCAAAAGAGAATTTCAGTAATGGCTCGATTAATACCGTTGACGTAACTTATCCATCCGCACCACTCTACCTCACTTATGCACCGAAATTTTTGGAAGGAATGCTCAATGGAATTTTCTATTACAGCGAGAGCGGGAAGTTTAAAAATGACTTTGCTGCTCACGATCTGGGCACCTATCCGATCGCCAATGGCCAGACTTATGGTGAAGGTATGCCAGTTGAAGAATCCGGGAATATGATTATCATGACCGAAGCTATTGTCAAGGCGAATAATAATCCAGCATTTGCTAAAAAACATTGGGCAACGCTAACTACGTGGGTTAAATATTTGGAAAAGGCGGGATTCGATCCTGAAAACCAATTATGCACCGACGATTTTGCCGGCCATCTCGCTCACAATGCAAACCTCTCTGTTAAAGCAATTGTAGGGATTGGCTGTTATGCCCGATTGGCCGATATGTTGGGGAAAAAAGACATTGCAGATAAATATCGCAAAACCGCCGCTGAAATGGTCAAAAACTGGATGAAAATCGATGACGCCGGCGATCATTTCTCACTGGTGTTTGGTGATAAAAATACCTGGAGCCAAAAATATAACATGGTTTGGGATAAGGTGCTTGGACTAAACTTGTTCCCTCAAAGCGTTTACAATAAGGAGATTAAATATTACCTGACTAAACAAAATAAATTCGGGTTGCCGTTGGATAGCAGGAAGACTTATACCAAATCAGACTGGATCATGTGGACCGCTGCTATGACTAATAGTTCAACGAATTTTAATGCTTTAATCGATCCGGTATACAAATACGCTTTGGAAACACCTACCAGGGTGCCCTTAAGCGACTGGCATGAAACAACAGATGGAAAAATGGTAGGATTCCAGGCCAGAAGTGTAGTTGGGGGATACTTTATGCGGGTGCTCGCAAATAAATGGATCAGTAAATGATTGCAGAAGAATCCAGGATCCGCTGCTCATTTTAAGTTTATTGTACAATTTCCCGTCGGAGGAACTATCATTATTCGCAATGGTATAAATCCGGGTTTCATACTACCAACTACAGAACCGGCTATGAAATATCATTGGGTGATGATATCTCACTTCTGCAAAGCTGGCGTCGTAGTACTGACCGCAGAAAATGGGAGAAGGCGGTAGTATTACTGGATATCGCTCAGGGACATTCTGTTTCCCGGATTTCCGACAAGATTGAAAGATCAGCGGACTGTATCCGAAACTGGCTGAATATATATCAAGCAAATGGTCTGGCCGGACTTCAGCAGAAAAAGCGTGAAACAGATGAAGAGGTGATCAGACAAATTATAATTAAAAAAGAAAACCTGATCAGATTGTTGCATGAGGCCCCTGCTTTACATGGTTTCAACCGGACTTCGTGGCGTCTGAAGGACCTTTCAACAGCCTACCATAAAAACTATGGCATCCCACTCTCGGTCCCCACCATTTCGAGCTATATACACCAGGAAGGTTATGTTTTCCGAAAAGCCAGGAAAGTCCTAACCAGTCCGGACCCTGATTTCAGAAAAAAGCTGAGCCACATTCAGACCATATTACAGCAGTTAAATCCAAATGAGAAGTTTTTTTCAATCGATGAGTTCGGACCATTTTCTGTCAAAATGAAAGGCGGGCGATCGTTGGTTAAACATGGCGAATCCAAAACTATTCCGCAGCACCAGCTTAGCAAAGGTTTTTTGATTTGTACTGCTGCGCTTGAATTATCTACGAATCAGATAACACATTTTTATTCCAGGAAAAAAGACACGGAAGAAATGATTAAACTGATTGAACTTCTATGCATCAGATATAAGAATCAGCATAAACTTTATCTTTCATGGGATGCAGCAATCTGGCATGCCTCGAAAAAGTTAAAGGCCTATCTTGCTGAAATCAATGATGATGATTATCGTTCACAGCACAATACTCCTATAGTCGATCTCGCCCCCTTACCTGCATCGGCTCAATTTCTGAACGTGATCGAATCGATATTCAGCGGTCTCGCAAAATCGGTAATACATCATAGTGACTATGCAAGCGTAGATCACTGTCAGTCAGCAATAGACCGCTATTTCATGGAAAGAAACCAGCACTTTGCCTTGCATCCTAAAAAAGCCGGCAGAAAAATATGGGGTGAAGAAAAGACAATAGCTGAGTTCCGGGACAGTCATAATTGTAAAGATCCGGCGTGGCGTTAAACCGGTCAATCAACTCCGGAATATTGAGGCTTCATTTTTTACGGAACAGCGCCAGAAAATCTGTTCCGGCGCAAATTGACCATCTCTTTATATATGGTCAAAACCCCGTTCATATCTAAAAAACACGATTTCCGGCATATTTGACCACTTTGGAGACTGTTTTTAGTTGGCTTGGATATATCATCTTTACCGCTGGAAGAAACTAAGCGCAGAAGAAACGGCGGGCGTACTGGAATCGATCCCATTACATTATCAGGAGAGCGAAAACGCGGTCGATGATCTTTACTACGCCAGAAAGGGCGTCTGGCCGGAATTTACATGGCAAAGCTGGGTGTTTCCAGAGGCCGTTATAGCAGGCGAATTCGGCATCAGTGATCCCAGGGAATGGTTGACCTTTGGTTTTTTGGCTGAGCAAATAAGGCGCTACCAGCTACCGTTTTTCGAAAGCGGGCTTCAACTCGAAAGACAGCCTGAATTGTCCTTCATTATCGCCGAACTAAAAAACGATGCAGCTTATTTCAAAACACACATGGAAGAATGGAAGCTCATACTTAGCGTAGCTGATCAGGATGATCTCACTAAAAAAAAAGATGCGGTTATTGGTTTCTTCGAGCGTTTGGCAACAGAACAGGAGGGCGCAGAACTTGAAAAATATGCAACGGCAGGTATCGAACCGCCAGCGATCGAGGCGTTCGGTGAACAAGCCAAGGATCGTTGGTACAAACAATCCGGGGTTTTTACTTTATTTAATGACACGGATACCACCGACCAGCCCCCACCGAGTCAATTCATTGGAATAGAACAGTTTGTCCGCAGCGTTAAACGTTTTTTCGTCGATTATACTGAACCTTCCGACCTTTATTTTTTAGGAGACATAGGAAGTCAGGCTGGAAGACAGGTTGATGAAGCTTTTTTTGATGTTGTACTTCAACACGCATCAGTTTCATTAACCGGAAATTTTACGAGCGTAGTTAGTCAGGCAATTGCGCGATTAAAATCAAATCAGATTGAGCCGGATGTTATTTTCGTCTCCGCGACGCGGCTATACCTGGAGCAAGAATTCTTGGACGATGAAAGGTATGTCGAAAAAGCATATGATCCGGAGGACGAATCGGTACCGGAACTTAAAGGCTGGTTTGACGAGATCCCTGTTTATACATCCTTTGCCTCAGCTTTAACTGGCCTCGTGATCGTTGCCTCGTTTGCTACAGCATTCAAAGCGAATTTCGGCGAGCAAATAAATATTGATAACTACAGTCCACAGACCACAATCACGCCGCTGACAGAAGTAGAAGCCACCAATATTGCCAGAGGTCAACAGAATGGCCCTGAACCGCCGAGAAGAAAAGTGTTGGAATTACTCAACGGGGTGGCTTTGAAAGTTGGCGTAGCCGCCAGTTTCGAGGTAAAAGATGCAAATGCTGCGGTGAAAGGGATACTTAACGCTTAGCGGTTTTTCGGAATTTTTGTATCAGATGTGCTTCGTCAGCGCTGTTCTGTAGTTGTAACACAGGTTCGCTTAGCATTGTTAGCAATCCTGTTCCTTTATGAGCGTCTTCCGTTAGGGATAGCAATGGAAATCCTTTGCAAAAGATTGGAATGGATAGCCCGGGCCGCAGGCAACGGCCATACATTTTATTTATCGAAAATACCCTCACCCGGTATTAGGTACCCCTTGCCGGGATGAGACCTGACCACCCCTTTACTTTTTAGGTAGTTATAACTTTTTTGAACCGTGTCCCTGGACAAATCGAAACGATAGCTAAGCTGATTGATAGACGGCAAAATGTCAGGTGCAAGTTCAATGTTGGCTTCAATAAACCCGGAGATTGCATTTGCTAATTGTAAATATTTTGGTGTTACGGACCGGACGTCTATTTTAATAGCATCATATATGCAGGGTTCAGTAGTTTTCTTTCCCATATTGAAGACTTTGCCAGGAGATTAAGGACACGGATTACTTCAAAGCAGGTAATCCAGGAACCAAACGGCGATTCGCAAATAACCCCAAGCCTGGGGAAATAAAATACCCGCGTAGCATCAATAAATAGTCCAAAACAAACGGTCAGATTCGATCATATCCGGAAAACGGATCATCAGGAAAACTACTGATGCTCACGCCGTTTTGTTGTAAAGTAATCCATTTCCGGGAAATAGTTACCGCATATTATGCACAAGGCCAATACATATGCAGTTCCGCAAAAAATCATTTTGTCTATGTTTTAAATTGGAATGTCCATTTTTGAAAAAGGAGTGACGGCGTACTTTTAGAATTCAAAATTGCAGACGAATAGTCGGCCAGCCTGACCAGTTCAACAAACAATTCTAATAAACCGTATGCCTAAAATCAATGCTCTGTTCCCACTGATGGGACTGCTTATCCTTTCTTTTCTAGCTGCCAATGGCCAGCATCGAAAACCATTAACCCCAACCGAAACGATCGATCTCGCCGGAGACTGGAACTTTAAGTGCGATCCGTCGAATGAGGGCGTCAGCCAAAGCTGGTACAGCGGCAGTTTACCCGATAAAGTGAGATTGCCCGGGTCGATGACGACTAATCATTTAGGCAACGAGATCAGCGTACATACAATCTGGACAGGAAGTATTTTAGATTCCAGCTTTTTCTTTAAGCCAGCCTACGCTAAATACCGCGTTCCCGGTCACGTTAAAGTGCCATTCTGGCTCCAGCCCGAAAAATATTACCGGGGCGCTGCCTGGTATCAAAAGACCATTAACGTTCCGGCATCCTGGAAGGGCAGGCATTTGCAGCTTTATCTTGAGCGTGCGCATTGGCAAACCGAAGTGTGGCTTGACGATCAGCAGAAAGGAACACGAAACAGTCTTGGAACACCGCACATTTACGATCTCGGTACAATAAGGTCAGCAGGCAAACACCGGATCACCATACGCGTAGATAATGAGATCAGGGATTTGGATGTTGGTCAGAACTCGCATAGTATTTCCGATCATACACAAACAAACTGGAACGGCCTGATCGGCCAGATGTATGTGAAGGTGCTGCCTGCTGCTTACATTACCAATGTACAGTTGTATCCTGACATCGATAAAAAACAGGTTGTTGCAGCTATAACCGTCAAAAATTATTCGGATGCTTCCGGGACGATCGGGCTCGATCTTTCCGTTAGACCGACCAACAAAAAAGTTAAAACCAAAGCGCCCGGACAGGTCCGTAAAATGTTAAATTTGGGTAAAAAGGACACGACGTATACAATAGTCTATCCGATGGGTCAATCGCCTTTGCTTTGGAGCGAAGCTCATCCCAATTTGTATTCGTTCAGTGTGTCCCTATCGCGCGACCAAGCACCCTATGATCACCGAAGCATTAGTTTCGGTATGCGGAAGTTTTCAACTTCGAGTACGAACTTTTTGATCAACGGCCAACCAACGATGTTGCGTGGCACACTTGAATGCGCCGTTTTTCCAAAGACGGGCTTCCCGCCGACCGATGTCGGATCCTGGATAAGGGAACTCAAGAAATGCAAGGACTATGGATTAAACCACCTGCGTTTCCACTCCTGGTGCCCGCCAGAGGCCGCGTTTCACGTAGCTGACAGCTTAGGCCTTTATTTGCAAATCGAATGTTCGACATGGGCGGGATGGACGACAGAAATTGGCGATGGTAAACCCATCGACGAATATATTTACGAAGAGAGCCAGAACATGATCAATAATTATGGCAATCACCCCTCGTTCTGCTTACTTGCGTATGGAAATGAGCCGTCAGGCAAAAACCAGGTGGATTATTTGGAAAAATTTGTCACCTACTGGCAGGCAAAAGACCCGCGCCGCCTATATACGACCTGCTCAGGGTGGCCAATCATTAAAGAAAGCGATTATAACAGTACCGGAGAACCCAGAATTGCTCACGGCGGGCCCATAGTGAAGACCGTGATCAATGCCAAAGCGCCATCCACCGACTACGATTGGTCATCGATCATTTCGCATTGGCAGCACCCTACTGTCAGCCATGAAATCGGGCAATGGTGCGTCTACCCGGATTTTGATGAGATCGCGAAATATACCGGCGTCTTAAAAGCCAAAAATTTCGAGATTTTCAGGGACACCTTGCAGGAAAATGGCCTGGGCTCACTGGGCAAGGAATTTTTATTTGCGTCCGGCAAGCTGCAAACGCTGTGTTACAAAGCTGACATCGAGGCCGCGTTGCGGACTAAAGGATTTGGTGGATTTCAACTGCTTGGCTTATCCGACTTTCCAGGTCAGGGCTCGGCATTGGTCGGCGTCCTGAACGCTTTTTGGGAGGATAAACCGTATATCAATTCAGGCGAGTTCAGCCGGTTTTGCAACAAAGTGGTTCCATTAGCGCGCTTTCCGAAGCTAGTCTATACCAATGACGAAACGTTAAATGTCCCTGTTGAAATAGCGCAATTCAGCGAGCGGACCTTAAAACAAGTATCGCCCCAATGGGACATCCAGACAGAAACAGGGAAGATCCTTTTGAAAGGGCAATTGAGCCGCCAGGACATCCGCGTGGGAAACGGGATACCGCTTGGGAAAATTGAATCGGCACTAACCAGCTTGCCGGCACCTTCCCATCTCATCTTAAATGTTCGCGTTGCCGGTTATGAAAACTCGTGGGACTTCTTTGTTTATCCGGCACATACTGCCGAAAAGCAATCCGATATACTGGTAACGCAGACGCTGGATAGCAAGGCGCTCGAAACCCTGCAGCATGGCGGGAAAGTATTGTTGACGCTGAAGCAAGGAACATTGAACAAACACATGGGCGGGGACATCAAGATCGGGTTCTCCAGTATCTTCTGGAATACCGCATGGGTACAGTCCCCGCCGTATTCGCTTGGAATCTTATGCGACCCGGCCCACCCTGCGTTAAGCAACTTTCCGACGCAAAAGTACAGCAACTGGGAATGGTGGGATGGCATGTCGCACGGCAATGCTATTAAGCTCGATTCACTTTCAAAAGGGATCAAGCCAATCGTTCGCGTGATCGACGACTGGTTTTCAGCGCGATCCCTGGGCTTAATTTTCGAGTGCCGGGCCGCCAAAGGCAAACTGATTGTATCCGGCATAGACCTGCTATCTGATGCAAATGACAGGCCGGAAGCAAGGCAATTGCTCTACAGCCTGGAACATTATATGAGTAAGGCGGAATTTGCGCCTCAACAAACGGTACCGATCCAGCGACTGAAATATCTGACAGACTAATTTATCAGTAATAGCGGCTAACAAAAACGAGATCATCTGTTAACGCAATGAATTCGCATTAAAAAATGACTATTAACAAGAAACTATTTACTATTCTAATTCTTTTGGCCGCGAAATTTGCGACGGCTCAAGGCTTATCTGTTGAAAGTCCGGACAAAAGGCTGATTGTGAATTTATCCGTTAATGAAGGGAAACCCTACTACTCGGTCACCTACCTGGGACGTATGATGATGGACGATTCGCCTATGGGCCTTGTCACCAATGAAGATAATTTATCCGCTTCGTTAAAGCTTATCAACAGCGAAAAATCGATTGTAAAAAAATCGTACACCATGGATCGGGCAAAGACCTCGGCAGTGCGTTACGAAGCCAACAAACTTATCTGCACACTGGAGGACACTGCCAAACAGCAGCTAAATATCGTTTTCCAGGTGAGCAATAATAATATTGCTTTCAGGTACGAGCTTCCCGCCTCGGGCAAACACCTGTCTTGCGTTGTTGAAAATGAAGTGACCGGTTACCGGTTTCCAAACCAAACAACGGCATTTTTATCATCCAACCTTAAACCGATGGGCGGCTGGGCAAGAACGCATCCAAGTTATGAAAGTGAATACGCGACAGACCTGCCATTAACCCAAACTTCCAAAAACGGAGAAGGCTTTGTATTTCCGGCGTTATTTAAGATAGGCCCGGCCGGATGGGTATTATTGTCCGAGACGGGGGTCACGGGGCAGTACTGCGCTTCTCACCTAAGCGAATATAAGGACGGTCAATACACCATCACTTATCCGAATGCCAAGCAGAACAACGGGTTTGGCAGCACAGGCGCGGCGGTTGCATTACCGGCAGTTACGCCCTGGAGAACGATTACCGTAAGCGATCAACTGGCACCCATAGTAGAAACGACAATACCATTCGACGTCGTTGATCCCCAATATTTGCCGTCGACGAAGTATAAATTTGGAAGAGCGACGTGGAGTTGGTTGTTATGGCAGGATGAAAGCATGAATTACGAAGATCAGGTCAGATTTATTGACCTGGCGGCAACAATGGGCTACGAGTATATATTGATTGATGCGCTCTGGGACGAAAAAATTGGACGGGAGCGCATGGCTGAGCTCGTGAAATACGCCAACGGAAAGAAGGTAGATGTACTGCTGTGGTATAATTCAAACGGGCCTTTTAATGATGCGCCCCAGGGACCGCGAAATAAAATGTACCGCGCAATCGACAGGAAGCAGGAAATGCAATGGTTGCGGCGCATAGGTGTCAAAGGCTTGAAAATCGATTTTTTCGGTGGCGACAAGCAGGAAACCATGCGGCTTTACGAAGATATACTTTCCGACGCCAACGACTACGGTCTAATGATCGAGTTTCACGGGACGACCCTTCCGCGGGGCTGGGAACGTATGTATCCGAATTACACCGGCAGTGAGGCGGTTATGTCATCCGAGATGCTGAACTTTTATGAGGAAGTACGGGAACGGGAGGCTGTGAATGCTGCGCTCCATCCATTTATCCGCAACACAGTAGGCTCGATGGATTTCGGACCCGTTATATTAAACAAATATCTAAACAGGGATAATCGGACGGAGAAGAAAAGACTTACTACAGAGACTTTCCAGCTCGCCACTGCAGTACTATTCCAAAATCCCATACAGCCCTATGCACTCGCACCGAATAATTTAAGTGATGCGACACCGGCTGCGATAACTTTCATGAAAGGTGTACCGACCACATGGGACGAGACACGGTACCTGGATGGTTATCCCGGCAAATATGTAGTCCTGGCAAGAAAGCACGGAGCGGACTGGCATGTAGCAGGAATAAACGCCGGGAAACAAGCGGTCAACCTCCGCCTCAATCTTCCGATGTTAACGAACAAGACTGTTAAGCTTTATTACGATGACAGCCAATCGGCAACAACTATGAGTGAGATCGCTATAAGCAGCAAAGGAGAATACAATGTTGTCATTCAACCGAACAGCGGATTTGTCATCAACTCAAATAACAAACCATGAAAAGAATACCGATTTGGTCCTTTTGGGCGATAATACTTCTATCCGGTTGTAACTCGTCAAAAAAAATGGCAAGCCTGATACCCGATAAGCCATCGGAAGCCCCGGACTATTTCTGTACATGGACGGTTCAGGGCTACCTCGTCAACTTTGCATCAGCAGAGGCAACCAGGAACGAGATGAAAGAGGAAAATATTTTTGGCAACGCAGCGCGGCAAAACTGGTCAGGGATGCTCCAAAAAGTCAGAAGCGATCTTTATTTTCTACTGGACGACTCCTGGGACGTCCCGTTCAACAATGATAAGAAATACTTCGGCAGCCTGATCGTTGACTCAAGCCGTTTTCCATCCGTTAGCAATCAGGCACCCGCACAAAGACTAAAAACTATATCGGACCGAATCAAAAGAACCGGCTGGAAAGGCCTTGGACTTTGGATCTGTGCGCAGCAAGCGCCGGAATTCGAAAAAACTGACAGTACTACCTATTGGCGGCAACGCATGCAATGGATGGATTCAGCTGATGTCCGGTATTGGAAAGTCGACTGGGGAGAAAAAGACAAAAATGCATCCTGGCGCACCTTCCTGACGAGGGTCGGCCAAGAGAAGGCACCAAGGCTAAATATCGAACAGTCAATGACCCCATCGGTAATGTCAGCAGGCGGTTTATACAGAACCTATGATGTGGAAAGTATTATTTCTGTTCCTTTAACCATTTCCCGTATTGGGAAGCTGCTAAACACCCTACCCGCCGGCAAAGCAACAGCTATGATCAACTGTGAAGACGAAGCGTATATAGCCGTGGGAACAGGTTGCTCCATCGGCGTTATGCGACATGAGTTTAACGGCAGTATGCCGAACGGCAACCAGGATTTTGTATTTCCGCCCGTTGGCCGTGACTATAAAAACCGGCTAGATGAAGTGGTCCGGGCTGTGAGGTGGCATAGGATTGCGGGCCCCTTTGCAATAAATAAATCAAATGTTTTCGTTGACCGGACAGAACTCCATGATTACTGGGTGCTGGCATCCAATGAGACCTGGATGAGCCGCAAGGCTGGCGATACGGATGCCATGTCAGCGCCCCAGGTGATCACGCGCGGCATTGAAAAGCCACAGGTTAGCCAAAAGAACGGCGATACGCTCAGACCATATGTCCTGGCCTCGAAGTATCCTAACGGCGCGATTGCCGTGGTGACCGTCGGCCGTACAGTTAACAGGAGCTATCTAACACCGAGCGCAGATGTGACCATCAAGGCGGGCGATTTGACCAAGCCGATAGGCATTTTTGGCCGCTATAACAGCCTGACGCTTGAGCTCAGATCGGAACCCGGATATAAGAGCGTATTTGCGCAGGACCTGGCCGGAGAAAAACCTGTCGATATAACCACCAGGGTGATCATTCAGGGAAACAAAGTGATTATACCGGGTTCACTGATTGATGAAATAGGTCTCTCAGCCGCGTCGAAAGGCGGCAAATCCGAACCGGGCATGGTCCTTGAATTTTTTGAATAATATCTGACGCAACGATAATGGCAGACAAGAATGACCCATTGAAAAATAAAGCTTTAAGGACATCAGGCAAATACCTGATCATCTTCCTAATTATGGTACAAAACCCACTATTCGGCCAGACTAAGTTTATTAAGCCCGGCGCAGTTTGGACCGATCAGGCCAACCAGCCCATTCAGGCGCATGGCGGCTGCATTATTAAAATCGCTGAAAAATATTATTGGTACGGTCAGCAAAGCCGGCAAGGACTTGACTCCAGCCTTAGGTACGTCAGTTGCTATTCTTCTGCGGATCTTATGAACTGGACTTTTGAAAATGACGTCGTGCAAATGAGCGATCCTGAAGCCCTTGGTACCGGCTGGATACTGGAAAGGCCGCATGTCTTCCACGATGCAGCCGCTAACAAATTCGTTATGTACTTCCACCTGGACAATAAAAAATACAATTATGCACGCGTCGGCATAGCTATTAGCGACCATCCTAATGGCAATTTCAAATATGTAAAAAGCATGAGACCCTTAGGCAGGCCCAGCAGAGATATCGGCCAGTTCATCGATGATGACGGTACTTCATACCTCATCTTCGAGGACCGGGAACTGGGCTTTCATATTGTTAAACTGTCCGCGGATTTAATGAGCATCGAAAAAGAGATGAGTCTCGTTAGGGCACACCTGGAAGGCGGCGCCATTGTCCATTATGAGGGATTGTATTATGTCATTGGTTCTGGTTTAACAGGCTGGGACCCTAACCCTAATAAGTATGCCACCGCAAAATCGCTTGAGGGACCATGGAGCGAGTTTAAAGATATCGCGCCCCCGGAAACGAACACTTATCGGTCGCAGTCGACCATGTTACTCAAGGTGACCGGTACCAAGGCAACGAATGTCATTTATATGGGCGACCAGTGGAAACCCGAGCGGCAATGGGACTCGAGGTATTTATGGATGCCGCTGGTAATCGGGAACGGAAAATTGTGGTTAACTGAACCACGACCATGGTCGGTCAATGTCAGGACCGGTACCGTCGAATTTGTCAAACAGCCGAAATGAAAAGTCTGGTCATAGCCAAATACAAATAGAATAAGAATGCAAAACAACAAAATTAACATTACACACTGGGGAAAAGCATCTGACACTGACGTTTACCTTTTCCGGATCACAAACAGCCTGGGCAACTATGTTGAGCTTTCTAATTACGGTGCCACGGTCGTAAGCATTTTTGTGCCCGATAAATTTGGCAAGGTGAGCAATGTGGCGCTGGGATACAGCGATCTGCAGGGCTACCTTTCTGATAAATACTATCTCGGTTCAACCATTGGCCGGTATACAAACCGCATCGGCAAAGCACGATTCGTGCTCGAGGGCAGGGAATATGAGCTGGAAAAAAACGATGGCGAGAATTCACTACATGGCGGCAATAACGGATTTAACCGGCGCGTTTTTGATTTCGAAATCAAAGACAATACCGTTGTTATGTACTTACTCGACGAAGGCGGTAACGGGGGGTATCCCGGAACGCTGGAATTCGAAGTCACTTTTACATGGACCGACAAAAACGAACTGCTGATCGATTACACAGCTGAAACTGACAGGCCCACAATTGCGAATTTCACGAATCATACCTACTTTAATTTCTCCTGGGTAAAATCGCCTGTTACCAACCATTTTCTTTGGGTTAATTCAGGCGTCTACCTTGCGCAAGATGACGACCATGTCCCAACCGGGAAAATGCTGGTGGACAACGAAGGCTTCCTGCACGGGAGGCTCCTTAGTGATGTTATCGACAAGTCCCGGCCCCTTGAGACGGGGCTCGACCGGTATTTTCTACTGCAAAAAGAAAAAGGACTTACTGCTCCGCAGGCGGCGCTGTATGAACCGAAAACCGGACGGCAGCTGCAGGTTTTCACCTCTTATCCAGGAATGATCGTTTATACCGGGCAATTCTTAAATACGATTCCGGATAAGAACGGACAGTTTTTCAAACCTTTAAGCGGAATATGCCTGGAGTGTCACCATTTTCCGGACAGTGTAAACCATCAGCAATTTCCGTGGGCCATATTAAGCCCGGAAAAGCCATACAAAGAGTTTATTAAATTCAGCTTTGATATCAAATAAGTGCAGCATGCCTACCGACGGAAAGATAATTCAATTACACAGTGAATCCATGATCAATCAATCAAAACCATACAATAGTTCCTACGTGTTCCGCCTGTCCTTCGTCTCGGCGTTGGGCGGTTATCTATTCGGATTTGACTTCGCGGTGATCTCCGGCGCCTTGCCGTTTCTCCGAAGTCAATTTGCCCTTACGCCCGCGACGGAAGGTTTCCTTACGGGGACCTTAGCACTTGGATGCATTGCGGGATGCATCGCAGCAGGTAAAATCGCGGAGCGCTATGGTAGAAGGCCCGGGCTGATGGTCGCTGCAATGGTTTTCGCAGCCTCATCTGTAATCATCGCGTTTTCCCCGGGCCTTATTTTTTTCATTATCCTTCGCTTTATCGCCGGTGTCGGCGTAGGTATGGCCTCGATGTTGTGCCCGATGTACATCGCCGAAATATCGCCTGCCAGTATCAGGGGGAGGAATGTTGCGATCAATCAACTTACGGTGGTGATCGGCATCCTGATCACTAATTTGGTGAACTACTTGCTGGCGGACAATGGCCCGGAGGCCTGGCGCTGGATGTTCGGGTTGGGAACCGTACCCGCGCTGATTTTTGTGCTTGGTGTTTTGTGGTTACCAGAAAGTCCGCGCTGGCTGGTCAAGCGCAACCGGATTGCCGACGCACGTTTGGTACTGCTCAAGATCGGAACACCTGATTTTGCAGAACAAACTTTAAGGGCAGTCAGCGAAACGATGACTTCGGCAACAGTCGGGGCTAAGGCGTCTGTCTGGGGCAAAGCGGTACGTGGCGCGGTGATCGTCGGCATTACGCTGGCGGTATTCCAGCAATTCTGCGGAATTAACGTAGTGTTCAATTACACCTCAACTATTTTTGCATCCGTTGGCTCGAACCTCAACCAGCAATTGTTCGAAACGATTTCTATCGGCATTGTCAACCTGATATTTACATTGCTCGCCATGTGGCAGGTGGACAAGATCGGACGCCGGCCGCTGATGATGTTTGGCTCCCTCTGCCTGAGCATCATTTATATATTCCTGGCCGTTATGCTTCAACAGCATTTCCCTGCCAAACTCGTTTCCGTATTCGTATTGCTGGCGATCAGCACCTATGCCAGCACACTGGCGCCAGTGACCTGGGTTTTGATTTCGGAGATTTTTCCCAACAAGGTAAGAAGCGAGGCGACAACGGTCGCGATCGTCTCGCTTTGGAGCGCTTATTTTATACTCGTATTTACTTTTCCCATACTGGCCAAACTGCTTGGCACTTACGGGCCATTTTATCTGTATGCAGGCATTTGCCTCGCCGGATTTCTATTTATAAACATCAAAGTTCGCGAAACCAAGGGACAGACTTTGGAGCAACTTGAAGAAAATTTAATAAGACACTAATAACAGCTATGATGAACAATTCAACAGTGACTGCCTGGCAGGAAACAGTAACCATCCCGACCTATGGGATTGGGAAACCTGATAAAAATCCAATGTTTTTTGAAAAGCGGGTTTACCAGGGCAGCAGCGGCGTGGTTTATCCAAATCCCGTAATTGAAAAGATATTCGACGAAAAGACCGATGAAGAGTACAACGGGTTGTTCCTGGAAAATAAATACATCAAAGTGATGATTCTCCCGGAAATCGGGGGGCGCATCCAGATGGCATATGATAAAATCAAGCAGCGCCATTTTGTCTATTATAATAGCGTCATCAAGCCCGCGCTGGTCGGCCTCACCGGTCCCTGGATTTCGGGAGGCATTGAATTCAACTGGCCCCAACATCATCGGCCAAGCACCTTCGAACCTGTTGACTACCATATCGAAGAAAATGGAGATGGCAGCAAAACAATATGGGTCAATGAGATTGAAAAAATGTTCCACACGAAAGCAGCGGTAGCTTTTACGCTGCATCCGGACAAAGCTTTTATTGAAATTAAAGCAAGTCTTTATAACGGCAGTGAATTGCCTCAAACATTTTTGTGGTGGGCAAACCCGGCGGTGAAAGTCAATGACCATTATCAATCAGTATTTCCACCGGACGTAAACGCGGTATTCGATCATGGGAAACGGGATGTATCTACCTTCCCAATCGCCACCGGGACCTATTATAAGGTCGACTATTCACCAGGAACCGATATCTCCCGCTATAAAAACATACCTGTACCTACGTCGTATATGGCGATCAACTCCGACTATGATTTTGTCGGCGGCTACGAGCATGACACGCAAGCCGGTTTGCTTCATGTAGCAGACCACCATGTTTCACCGGGCAAAAAACAATGGACGTGGGGCCACAGTGACTTCGGGATCGCCTGGGACCGAAACCTGACCGACGAGGACGGCCCTTACATCGAGCTGATGACGGGAGTTTTCACGGACAACCAACCAGACTTTAGCTGGCTGATGCCCCATGAACAAAAGACATTTACACAGTATTTTATGCCATACCGGGAACTCGGTGTGGTAAAGAATGCAACGAAGGATGTTATGCTTTCAGTTGGGGAAATCGATGCAAAAATAAAATTGAAGGTGTTTGCGACCTTACTCCTGCTGGATGCATCGATCACCGTCATTTACAATGGAGAGGAAATTTTTAATACAAGACAAAATCTCTCACCAGAACGTGTCTTTGACGCAGATCTGCCTATTCAATCAGTCTTTGACGAGTCCCTGCTCACCGTCAGCATTGCGAAAGAAAACACCGAAATGCTGAGATACGAACCGGCGCTCAATAAACAAAACGAAATCCCGAAACCCGCAAATGCAGCGCTCCCGCCGAAGGATGTTGAGAATAATGAACAGCTATTTCTGACCGGCCAGCACCTTGAGCAGTACAGGCATGCGACCTATTCGCCTGTCCCCTATTATGAAGAGGCGCTGCGACGGGACGCGAAAGATCTGCGGAACAATAACGCGCTGGGAGCGTGGTATCTGCGTCGCGGAAACTTTGAATGCGCAGAGTCCTATTTCCGTACCGCCATCGCAACGGGCACAAGCCGTAATCCAAATCCCTATGACAGCGAGCCCTATTATAACCTTGGGCTTACCTTGAAATATCTTGGGCGGCCCGATGAAGCGTACCAGGCATTCTTTAAATCAACCTGGAGCAGCGCATGGAAAAACAGCGGATATTTCGCGGTCGCCCAAATCGATTTGATGCGGGGGAATTATGAACTTGCACTTGAACATCTGAACCTATCCATCGACTACAACGCCAATGATAATAAAGCTCATGTCCTCAGATCAGTAGCGCTGCGAAGACTTGGGCGGTATGAGGAAGCGATCGCTGTCTGCAGGGCGGCATTATTGCGTGACCGGTTCAACCTCGGCCTTATTTTTGAAGAGCGTTATTGTTTTCTTGCCAAAAATGGCATCGGCGAGGCCAACAATTATTTGAAACAGTTCCTGCGATTGTCGCGGCGCGAAACCAATAACTTTCTTGAATATGCCTTCGACTATGCGGCCGCAGGCTTGTTTCCGGAAGCAAAAGATGTGCTGGTGCTCGCACTGGAGAACCGTGCCGAAAGTCCTTTAGTCTATTATTCGCTGGCGTGGTTTTCCCAACGGTCCGGCAAGGAAGCGGATGCCAATCATTGGCTGGAAACAGCAAAAACCGCGGACCCTTATCTATGCTTTCCCAACAGGCTTGCTGAAATAGCGGTATTGAATTTCGCAACCAACGCAAATCCACAGGATGGGATGGCGCCTTATTTTCTCGGGAATCTATTTTACGACAAGCGCCAGTATGACAAAGCAATCGCGCTATGGGAGAAATCAGCAGCAATAAATGATTCCTTTCCTACTGTCCTGCGAAATCTTGGTATCGCCTATTTTAACAAACGCGGCGATTCGGTAAAAGCACTTGAATGCTATGAGAAGGCCTACGCTTTAGACGAAACAGATGCTCGGGTACTGATGGAACTCGATCAATTATATAAAAGATTGTCGAGAACACCCGAACAACGACTGGCATTTTTAGAGCAACATTTGCAAACGGTTTTGGAACGGGATGACTTGTATCTGGAAAGGGTATCGCTCTATAATCTGACCGGCGAGTATGAGACGGCGCTGGATCAAATTATGAACCGTAAATTTCATCCCTGGGAAGGCGGTGAAGGAAAGGTGACTGAGCAATATGTTTTCAGCCTGCTAGGGCTGGCGATCCGCCATTACTATACCGGTAATGCGGAAGCGGCGATTGAATTGCTCGGTAAAGCGCAGTCCTACCCGGAAAACCTGGGAGAAGGCAAACTTTACGGCGCCCAGGAAAACGACCTGTTTTATTGGCTCGGCTGTGCCTATCAGAGCCTAAACGACCCGGACGCCGCAGAAAAATACTTCAGGAAGGCATCAATTGGACTCGGCGACCCTAAGGCCGCAGTGTTTTATAATGATCAAAAGCCGGATAAGATGCTGTACCAGGGGCTTGCGCTCAATAAACTCGGAGACAAAGCAAAAGCAAGCGCTGTATTTAACAAACTGATTGATTTCGGCTACGAGCACATGAATGATGAAATCAAAGTCGATTACTTTGCCGTTTCGTTACCCGACCTGCTTACATTCGATGACGATCTTAACCTCCGTAACAGGCTGCATAATTTATATCTCCTTGGCCTTGGCCAGCTTGGGGTACAGAATTTCGGAGAAGCGAACCGTTTATTCGAGGAGGTTTTAGCGATCGACCCAGCCCACATTGGGTGTAAGGCTCACCAACTATTAACACAGACCCTGATGCAGGAAAGTTAGGAAATTTAAGATAGACATGACTTTGCAACAATTGATAACAACCTATCATCAAGCCTATGGCAAAATGCCGGCAGCAGCATTCTTTTGCCCCGGCCGCTTAAACCTGATTGGTGAACATATTGACTATAATGGCGGTCTCGTTATGCCCTGTGCGATCGATTACGGCACGTATTTGCTCGTCGCTCCCAATGATGACCAAAAGTTAAGGCTGCGCAGCCTCAACTTTGAAGAAAGCATCGAACTGCCTCTTGATGCACCTATAACGAAACTGGGCCAATGCTGGTACAACTATCCACTCGGTATTTTCAAGCTACTGGGCGAACAAGGCATTGCCGTACGAAACGGCTTTGACTTTTTATTTTATGGTAACCTCCCAATCGCAGCGGGCCTTTCATCATCCGCTTCTATCGAGATGGTCACCGGTTTCGCCATCGGACAGCTCGCAGAGAAAGCCCCAGACAAGTTAGCCCTCGTGAAAATCGGAAAGGCCATGGAAAATGGCTTTATTGGTGTCAACAGCGGCATCATGGACCAATTTTCCGTTGTTTTCAGTAAGAAGGACAATTCCCTTTTGTTGGATTGTCAAAGCCTATCCTATGAAACCGTGCCAGCTACCCTACCCGGCTATTCGCTCGTGATCATTAATACTAATAAAGCTCGTGCATTAGCCGATTCGAAATACAACGAGCGGGTCGAGGAATGCGCGGAAGTATTGGACCTGCTAAAGTCCGAATTGCCGGTTTCCCAACTTTGTGCCATTACGCCGGAGCAATTGTACGAAAAACGGCACTTGGTGGATAACGAAATACTTTGGAGGCGTGCGCGGCATGTGGTCGAGGAGAATGCCCGGGTTAAGCAAGCCGCAAAAGCTTTGCGGAATAACGATATTAAGCGTTTTGGCACCCTCATGAACGAGTCGCATGCTTCACTTAAAGAGCTCTATGAAGTCAGCGGCAGAGAATTGGATGTCATCGCAGAATACAGCAAATATTACAGAGGTGTTTTAGGTGCAAGGATGACCGGGGCAGGTTTCGGTGGCTGTGCTATCGCAATCGTCGAGTCTACAGTTTACGATGATTACAAGACACATATGACTGATTTTTATACCAAAACGATTGGATATGCGCCGGACATCTACAAAACGGGTATGGCTGACGGTGTGCATGCGTTAGCAATCGATTAGATTGCCGTTCAAAAACTGGTACCTTTGCAATATAGATTTCTTTACGCTGGCAAAGGCCGGGTAATCTCAGGCCCTATTTGTTTGAAAGCGCAAATTTCTTGGGCTTGATCCCGATATGGGTCTCGAAGAATCTGGTGAAATGACTCATGTTGGAATAGCCGAGCCTATAGCCCACCTCTGACACCGTTAACCGTTGCTCCCTAATTAACCGCGCGGCCTCGCGCATTCTGGCCGATTGATAATAGGCATAAATAGTCGAACCAAATACCTGTTTAAAGAGGCGCTGCAACTTAGCCTCGCTCATCCCTGCAAACGAAGCTAACTCTTTTATCGGAGGCGCTGAAGATGAACAGTCAAGGATTTTGTCGCGCACCTGGTAAATCATTTTGGCATCAGCAATATTTAACGCTTTAATTACAGGCTCCTTGCGTTTCAAAAGTTCAGCCAGAAACAGATAAATCAATTCGTCAGCCTTTGACCGATAGAACATTTTTTCCAGGGCGGGAGGCACATTCGCTTGCAACAGTTCATTTGCAGCTTCCTGGATGCGTGGAGAAAACAGTTCCTCAAATAAAATTGGCCTGTCGGCTGAGGTGATCGCCTGTAGCAAATCAGAGTCAGCGTCTGGCGCAACCAATTGACTCAGGTAGTCTGCGTGGACGATGATAATAATTGACCTCATTTCCACATTCGCAGGAATCGTCACCTGATCCTGCCATCCGATGGTCGTTAACAAAACGGAGGGAAGCCTGCTTTTTTCCGGCCCGCCAGAAAGGTCCTCGGGATTTCTAAAAACATGATGGAAGGCGATTGACAGGATGCGACTATTGTCTTTATTCACCATCTGGCGCTGCTGCCAGTTTTTTCGTAGCTGGAAATTTCTGATCAATATCTTCAACTGATCACTCACCTCGATGCCTGTGAGCCAGCCGACTCCAATGGCCGGTTGTAATATGACCTTACCGTCCACAATCGGGACGCCAACCGATGCCGCAAGTGCGATTAAGAATGGTGATTCTGTCATTGTAGATAACTGTTGCCCTGCGATTTCCAGATAGGACAAATTAAGGCTTAATGCTGGCTTTTCCAACAAAAAAGCCGCTTTCCCTGGTAATTTCCTGAATCCAGCCCGCATCATTTTTGGGGGTTACGCTATTTGGCGATGCACATCGATTGCCGGTACCCTTTAGGTGAAAAACCCATCGTCTTCCGGAAAAGCCTAGTAAAATAATAAGCGTCATTGATGCCTATTTTGCAGGCAATCTCCTTGATGCGGAGGTCGGTAAACTGGAGATATTGACAAGCCTTCTGAATTTTTAAATGATTAAAATATTCAACCGGCGAAAAGCCGGTCTTATTTCTGAATCTGGAGGAATAATAACTCGCTGAAAAACCCACATTGTTTGCAAAATCAGAAAGGGTTAAGTTCTTGTCGATGTTATCCTGCATGTAGCTGATCGATTTTTCCAGGAAATCCTCTGAATCGTCCCTTACCTTGGCGTTAAACCGGTCGCTAAACAAAAAGGTGCACAAGAATTGAAGGAACATGATATTGACGAACATCAGGTTTTCCATGCTGTATCCTTTCTCCAGGTTGGTGTATAGAGTATCAAAGCTGTTTATCCTTTCCTCCAGAAATTCGACTTTGGATTTATAGGAAGAAGCCTTGTTAATGATGGCCTGAACAATGGCATCCGCCTGTTCACCTTTGAAATGGCACCAATAAATCGTCCATGGTGATTTCTCGTCGCTCTTGTAATGGTGGGCCAAATGGCTCGGAATCACAAAATAGTCGCCCGGCTCAATGGAAAAGCTGGAATTTGAAATCGTGACCTTCCCTGTTCCTTCCACGCAATAGATCAGGATGTTCTGTTCACTTCCAATGGGACGTTTGCGATAGTGAAATTTCGCTTTTGGGTAATACCCCAGGTCCGTGATATACGCTTTATTAATGAGCTGGTTAAACAGACAAAATTTATGAATAATAGACTTCGGTAAAATTATTGCCCGCTGCCCGTCAAAGCCATCTTTTTTATAGTTCATAAATCATATTCTTGTTGCGAGCCGTTACAAAATATTTTTCGCTTCGAGCATTTGAAAGCCAAAATTGCTTACAAATTGGTTCCTCACAATAAAGGTAATCTAAGACTATCGGCTAAAAATAGCCTGAAATCATATAAAAATAGTCCAAAACCTAACTACCGAACGTTGACTCATTTGCGCCCATCTTTTTGAGCACCCAAACACCAACTGCTTTACCCTGGATTATGCCCTTGTCGATTGCATCTCTAAAGTGTATCCCTCCATAAAATCTCGAAATGGCCGCTTCTTTTGCAGCCTGGTCAAACGACTTAAATTTTCGCGGCTTCAAACCAAAATGGACCTCCACGTTGTCGGTATATCCAAAATTATCGCCGAAATAATGTGTGAGAATGCAGGCAGAAGCGGTTGACACCACCGAATGCCCGCTGATATACTCCGGAAACGGCGGTGTCTGCAGAAGCGGCTTCCAGTTCGGATCGATGTATCGCCTGATCGCTGTCTCAGGACGGATCCTGTTAGTCCTGTACTTGTCGTCCCAGCAGCAAATGAAGGCATCATACAAACCGATGGCAACACTGGATTGGATCACTATGGCCCTGTTAAATTTAACCTTTGCTTTTTCGCAGGCAATACCAGCGATACCCATCCAATGCGCACCTGGCGATATTTTCTTAAGGCCAATCAACATATGTCCGTTGTTTTGGACGGCAAAAGGATTGCAGTCCCAAAACCCGGCCACTTGGCGCTGTTCTTCTGTTAATCTGTCGCCGCTCACATCATAATTCTCCATCATACTTTTAAAAAACGGGGAACTTTTGTCGGTGGAAAATGGCGTCGGAGGCAGCGGCAAGAACTGGGCAGCCGAGTCCAAAGTTAATGGCCTAATCGTATTGAAATAGGACTCAACCGGAGTCATATACGCCGGAGGCGTTGGGTGCCATGCGCCTGCAGATGAGGATTCCTTGTACCGCGTGTAATTGCTGATCCGGTTGTACTTATCGCCCTTGGCGTACGCCAGAATAATTTTGCTGATATAAGTCGCATAGCTTCTGGAACTATCAATCGTTTCCGCCGGCATACCAGCAGCTTTGCAGGAGTCGAGAAGAGATTGTTCATACTTCGCCAGCTGGCTTCCCGAAGGCTGTAATTTTCGGGCAGTTTCCAGCATTGCCAGCAAAGCGCTCAACTGGTAGTTTTCGCTTTTCATTCCGGAGGGTTTCATAATCTTCGGATAATCATTTAACCTGCCATACAACGATTTAACCGTAGAGTCATTTTCCGAGATGACTTCGTACCCTGATAAGCAAGTATAGGCGAAGAACCTGGAGGCTAACGGCGGATTCGTTACATCGTGAATCATAATATCCGACATATGGTCAATTACAGCGCTGATATCGCTAGTCGTAAAAGCCACTGGTCGGGGTTTACTGCAATCAGCCAGAAAGACTGGCATCGCGCAAAGTAATAGCCGGAAAATATATTTTTTCATTTGTGATGTAGTTTATAAGCTCTAATCGAGCCCTGATTGATACCAAACAGCAAAAGGTCATTTACCGGCAGAACGCACCTGACGTCGCCTACTAGTTTGAACCCTGACCGGAGCGACGGAACCTCTGAAAAATTGCCTTTGCCGTCCCCTTTGAGCAGAACACCGTAGTTGGCGTCATATTTCCCAAAACGTATGCGAGTATGGTTGATGTTTCCGCAAAGTAAAAGGTCATCATTTCCATCATGGTCATAATCCATTACGTTGATAGTGAAAACTGGTGAAGCCTGGGCGCTCAACGGCAAGTTTATATCATGCAGCTTACCCGTTTTATCGCTGATCAGGGCAACTGTTTGCAGGCAATTTGCAGACAGCCGTTTGCTGCCTTTTAATTCTTCGGGTTTGAAAACGTCTTCCAATGTTGCGTCAGCATAACTTTTGTAGTCAGGAAAACGCGGGCGCATCATGCTGATCTGGTCAAGCAATTCATCGCGGGTAACGTAGGGGTAGCTCTTGCCCTGAATGTAGGTACAGAGTATGGGGTCAATGGCGCCGTTACCATCAAAGTCTTTGTAGTACATTTCGACTGGCTGATTGTCGGATGCCCGGCATTGCGAATTGAGCCCAAGGTTTCCTATGATCAGATCCGGATGGCCGTCATGGTTGAAGTCCCCAACAGTAAGGCAATTCCACCAGCCAGCAAACTTTTTATCGAGATAATTGGAAGTTTGATCGACCAATTTACCGCCCGAATTAATCAGGATCGTGACAGGCATCCACTCTCCCACAATGATAAGGTCAGGTTTATGGTCGCCATTTAAATCGACCCAGGCCGCGTCGGTTACCATGCCAATATGCTGAAGTTCGGAATTGTAGCTGACCGTCTCATCGGTAAAGTGGCCCTTGCCATCATTGATCAGGATGCAGCTTTGAGGCGTTTCGGGATACCTGCCGGGTACAACTCTTCCACCGACAAACAAATCCGGATGACCGTCACCGTTGACATCTGCTACCCGAACACAGCCTTTACTGCTGAGCATCTTCGGCAGGCTTCCGGTAGATTTTACGAAATTTCCTTTGCCGTCATTGATATAAAGGCGATCCTGGCAATGAAGATCGCTGGACGTAAGATCACCATAGCCCCCTGAAGCTACATAGAGATCGGGGTTGCCATCTCCGTTTGCATCGAAGAAAACGGCCGCTGCATCGTTACAGGCCTTATCGGCCTCGAATGCCGGTACGGACTTTTGCATAAACTGGTGATCTTTCTGCTGAAGATAAAGTGCCCCTGCTTTTCCATCACTGCCGCCGACATAAATATCCTCCAAACCGTCGCCGTTAACATCGCCTTTAGTCATACAAGGACCGGAAAAAGACATCGGATTAACCATGAGCGGCTGTCGCTTAAAGTCATTGATGTCATTCTTTTCCTGCCGGTAATTGAGCGGCGATTTAGTTTCCGCAAAAGCGGAAAGCGACTCCGGCATTTTACGATCCGTCTCAGTGGCCTTTTTTTCATCAACTGCAAGCTGTTGGTCCTCCTTGACATCGTCAAGGCGCTGCTTCAACTGTGATAACCAAACGACAACGACTGAATCAGCTTTTTTTGCTTTTCCCAGACCAAAGTGGAGTACCGGCGATACGCTGGATTGAAAGCCTCTTGAAGGCATCTGCTCCTGGTACTGTACTTTACCGGCAGAATAAATAAAAACTTTCGCCCCGATCCCTTCCGTATTCATTCCCTTTCCTTTAAGTTTGACTTCGAGGAAATGGTTTTTGCTCTGTTCATTCGATTTGTTTTCGTAGATAAATGCGGCCTGGTTGATATTATTGACAACGAGATCAATATCCCCATCATTATCCAGGTCAACATAAGCAGCGCCATTGCTATTAGAAGTTTCTGTAATTCCCCATTGGTTGCTGACGTTATCAAAAGTCAGGTTGCCGTTATTTCTGAAGAAATAGCTTTTCACTTTGGATGAGGGCATTTTTTGGACGATATCTAACAAATCCTGTCGCATAACCCGCCTGTCCCGAAGATTATCGCCCATGAATTTTAAGAAGTCCAAATTGGTGTAATCGCGGGTATAACCGTTGGTAACAAACAGGTCCTTCCAGCCGTCGTTATCGTAATCCGCAAATAAAGGCGCCCAGCTCCAGTCCGTGTTTGAAATGCCGGCCATCTGCCCCACCTCGCTGAAAGTACCGTTCCCATTATTAATCTGCAGCATATTCCGCATATACTGGTAATAAAACCCCTCACGAAGATTCAGATTGAAGGATTCGTAATTGTCACCGCCCGCTAATAATATCTGCCTCTTATTATCTTCCGGAAGCATATCCAAAGTCATGATATCGGGCCGGCAGTCATTGTTGACATCGGCGATGTCATTACCCATTGAGAAAAATGACGTATGGCCAACACTCTGCTGTAAACGATCGGTGAACGTGCCGTTACCGTTGTTGATGTACAGCCGGTCCGGCATATTATAGTCATTTGAAACGTAGATATCCGGCCAACCATCCCCGTTAATATCCGCGATTCCGGCCGCTAAACCATAGGACAAAGCGCTGTTATAGATACCCGCCTCTTTTGTCACATCATGGAAATGGCCGTTGTCATTCCGTAATAACCGGACACCACGCTCCGGATCCGGCTTATTGGTCAAACTGTTAATGGTTATTTCATCCAGGTTACTGATCCTTTCCGGATTATGGTTTACAAGCAGTAAATCCAGATCTCCGTCCCGGTCAAAATCAAAAAAATATGCGGAAGTGCCGAAGGCAGGGTTAGCCAAGCCAAATTCGGCGGCCATATCCTTAAAATGAGGCACACCGTCTTGATCGTTTCCCAGGTTTATAAATAACTGCGGAACTCTTTTTTCCGCGCGTACCTTTCCGGAGTAGCAGACAAATATGTCAAGCTTTCCGTCGCCATTAACATCTGCAATTGTCACCCCAGTCTTCCAGGGACCGGGCCTTCCAGCTACACCTGCAAGATCAGTTATATCCTGAAATTCCATATGCCTCTTATTCAGGTACAACTTGTTGTCCGTCATGTTACCTGTAAAATAGAGATCCTGAAAGCCATCCCCATTCAGGTCACCAACCGCAACGCCGCCACCGTTATAAAAATATTCGTACATCAAGACGTTGGTATTCAGGCCCTCAGTTAACGTGTTCGTAAAAGTCACATGCGTACGATCGGGCGTTAGCAGGGAAAATAAATGAGCCTGTTCATTACTTGCAGTATTTGTGCGATTGCAAGATGTGAGGCTGACTAAACTGATCAAAGGCAACAGGGCCAGATATTTGAGACTTCTATTCACTTCAGGTTTATTAATAGTTTGTTTAATAGTGGAAAAAATGCAAGATCCCGTATCTGACGACACAGGTTCCGCAGTGATAAAAGCAGGGATAATATCCAAAGATTTATTTCAAGTTCTTAGGTCCATTGCGCATCACTTTGCTGGAGTAATCCGTGATAATCTCCGTAGAATGACGCTCATGGATATGGCCATTTCAAACCGCTCTCGTCCGTTATCATGCTGACATTATTTCCCCGGAATCAATAGCCAATTGAAAGCCTTCGCATAAAAAAGCCGTAAAAACATTCAGATTGATTAATTGGTTAACTTGATTCGCGTATTCTAACATCAAATTTGAAAATCAGCCGGTTAGGAATAAATAGATAAAGTGATTATAAAACTGGACTATTTGATTTTTTCCAGGCTTATCATCCCCATTTTCGAAATTGAAGATACTTCCAGGGCAAAAAAAGAGCAGCAGTTCCTGTCTCCTACGACACAGGTCTGCTGCTCACATAATTAACTATTGTCAAGTAAACCCAGGCATCTCAGCCTGAGATTCTCACAGAACGGTACGTGATGGTCTCCCATCATACCGCTCTTATTATCTATAAACTGGTTTCGCGCCAAATGCCCAGTGAGCAAATAAGTTAGGTTGTCTGTCGCTCACGCGGCTTAACCACTTCATTCCACTGTTCACACTGACACGAATCTTCTTGTATTTTCTTATCGCCCAATTGGCCAATTTTGCGTTAACTCTACGTAGAAAGCCTTTCAGCTTTGTCTTGTAGAATTTCCCGTAATAATTGATCCAGCCTTGCAGTACCGGATTAAGTTCTTTAGAAACAGCTTCGATCTCGATACCGGGTATCCGAAGTATGGGCATGTTATTCAGCTTTTCATTCATCGCTGTCATTGCCTTCATACTCACTCCCGGCAAGAAGTTGGTAAAGCTCTCTTTTCGGTGGCTGTTCTGTGCCTCTCTGGGCATGAACGTATAGCCCAGAAAATCGAACTTTACTTCTGTCTTCATTTTACGCCTGCGGTTGCTGTCCCTACAATAGATGATTTTCGTCTTTTGCTCGTTCATTTCCAATCCGCATTCGTTTAGCCTTTTGCTTAAGTTTACTTTCAGTCTTTCGGCTTGTTCTCCTGACCTGCAGTGTATCACTGCATCATCCGCATAACGCTCGAACCTGAACTCCGGGTAGTTGGCTACCAGCCACATATCCATCGCATAGTGCAGGTAGAGATTAGAAAGTATCGGGCCGATCACCGAACCCTGCGGCACGCCTTTCGTCCTTGCTACTATCGTTCCGTCTACTAACTGTAGTGGTGCTGTCAGCCATCTTTCGATGTGTAGCAGTACCCACTTTTCGTCCGTGTGCTTCTGTACAGCCCGCATTAATAAGTCGTGCGGGATGTTGTCAAAGAACCCCTTGATATCAACGTCGAGTACCCAGTTGTATTCCATGCACCTTTCTCGTGCTTTGGCTACTGCCTGTAACGCTGATTTTCCGGGTTGGTAACCGTAAGAGTCTTCATGGAAAATGTTCGCGAGCACTTCTTCCAATTCTTTGGTTACCACTGCCTGTCCGATACGGTCGGTTATCGTTGGGATGCCCAATGGCCTTTTACCGCCACCTTTCTTTGGTATCTCTACCAACTTTATTGCAGGGGGCATATAGCTGCCGGAACTCATTTGATTCCACAACTTGTACAGATGTTTCTGTGGTTGCTCATCAAACGCTTCCATGCTCATCTGGTCTACGCCTGCCGCGCCTCTATTGGCTTTAATCTTCAAATAGGCTTCTTGCACCGATTCCCGACTAATACAATATGGTTTTGGCCTGTACATTTCTTATACCTCCTGTAGGTTGCCCTTTAAACAGTTTCTATTAATGTACAGCGCCTGATATCGCCACCCCTTCGCTACTGCTGCATTTCCACAGCTATCATCACTAATATGGGTGGCTCCGCCCCTGTGGGTCGCATCGATACTTTCCTCCTTACTGGTTCGCCAGCTTGGAATTTTCTCTTGGCATCGTCCCGACAGGTTCACTAGTTCCGTTTGATCGCCTGTATGAAGCTCACGCTGCCTATACGCCGGATGCCATGGGGACAGTAAACAGGTTGCCCTCCCCATTCTTCGTAAAGTGCTACTGTACTTTAGTTTTGACATCATTTAATCCTTTCGACGCCTCATCGGCAGTTCATTTGCATTCATCTTCTTTATACTTACCTGACAGCTTCAAACTGCCTTTTCTGCTAATGCTCCGCACCATGGCTCTTTACCATAGCACCTTAGCAGCGGTTTGGTACCTGCTCCTGTAAGCCGGTACCGGGAGGCCTACTCCCATCATTCAAACAGCACCGATTTGCTGCGCAAATCGTTCATGGCGCTCAATAACCAGGATTTTGGGTCAGTTTACTATTAATCTGTAATTCACGGAAAGGTACCGCGTAAATCAGGCGGTCGGTCGTTACGTTGAACGTAACAGGCAGCAACCATCCGTATAGCGACTTCATGGTTACCCCCTTAGCATTCAAGACATTTACAGCCGTGCCGTTGCGGATCAGGTCCGTCCAGCGGTGATTTTCAAATGCAAGTTCATGCCGCATTTCGTTAGCAACGTTCTGTGCTGTAGCACTGGCTAATGCTGGCAAACCGGCTCTGGCCCTAACCTGGTTCAGATAAGGCAGCGCTTGACCGTTTTTGTTTTCGGCCACCAAACATTCTGCTAATAATAGCAGTGCGCCTGAATAACGATAAACCGGCCAGTTATCATTGGTATTAAATTGCACCTGGTAAGGAGGGTGAATATACTTTTTAACGTAATAACGAAAGTCCTGTC
>Ga0207671_10000295_pt1 | contig 73382 bp, 57 predicted proteins | sample KBSC24metaG_FD_184352 | JGI IMG/M metagenome (GOLD analysis project Ga0207671, IMG submission 184352) | Corn rhizosphere microbial communities from Kellogg Biological Station, Michigan, USA - KBS C2-4 metaG (SPAdes) (version 2) | ecosystem: Host-associated > Plants > Roots > Rhizosphere > Soil... | reverse complement strand
CGTCGCCCGGAGGGAACCATCCCGGCCTGGCGGTGTCCAGCCGGATCGCACGCTGCTGTGGTCCGGTCTCGTTCGGCTGGACACCGCCAGTCCGGGATGGTTGTGCAAACACCGCCGACAGCGACGAGGGATCCGGGACAACCCCACCTGTGGGAAGGATTCCCGCGCCTTCAGGCTCACATGGTCACCGCCGCGTGTGCGTGCCGGAGTGGACCCCGTCCACACCACAGGGGTGGTGTCCCGGATCCCTCGTCGCTGTCGGCGGGCGCAGCCAAGCTGGCCGGGCCGGTGGTGTCAAGCCGAGCGTTTCCGCACCCCAGCAGCGTGTGATCCGGCTGGACACCACCGGACCGGCCTGCTTCCGTCAGGCGACGACAGCGACGAGGGATCCGGGACAAAGGCGACCACAAGCAACAACCGCCAGCAGACAGCGCGGCCCGGCCTACCCCCCGTTGCAGAGCGCCCGCCGGAGGCCCTGCTCTTGATCTTCGGTGCCCACCAAACGCGGCCGCCAGCCGCCCGTCTGACGTGCGCAGTGACTCGGACCGGTGCGCGGTCGTGTCCAGCATCGACCGCCGGCCGCCAGCGCGCCCCAGCCACGCACCACCGAACTGCGCCACCCAGCGAATCCTTCTTAAACCAGTGCGAAGCCGTCAGAAAACGCCTTTGACTGTCAAACCACACACCAACCGCACCGTGAACCGACCACACACCACCACCCACTCCCACCCGCCACCACCACCGCCACGACCCACGAATAGGTCACAAGCGCCCAAAATCGCACTATGCGTATACCGGAGTTTCGGCCGCCTCCTGCTGATGCAGGTAGCGCCGCCCGGCCAGCTGGATCAGCACCGCCACGGCCATACCCGCGACAGCCGTCACCGCCGCCGAAGACAACCCCGCGTGCGCGATGACAAAGCCACTGATCGCCGACCCGGTGGCGGCACCGACCTGGAACAGCGTGATCAGCCAGGCGAAGGCCTCGGTAGCCGTACCAGCCGGAGCCAGCTCTCCCGTGAGCATGAACAACACCGTCAGCGAAGGCGCGAAGCACACACCCGACACCACCATGATGACCACCATCAGCGGCGGCGCCGGAACCAGCAGGATCAGGGCGTAGGCGGCGCCGAGCGCGATACGGAACACCAGCAGGTGCCCGGTCGCCGAGCCGCGCCACTTGCGCGCGCCGTAGACGAGCGCCCCGACCAGCGACCCGAAGGCGTTGATCGCCATCAGCGTCCCCGCGCCGCCGGGGAACTTGTGGTGCTCGGCGTAGTCGACCAGCACCACGTTCAGCGTCCCGATCGCGATCCCCAGCCCGATCAGCGACGTCAGCAGCACCACCAGCCCGGGGCTGCGCAGCGGGCCGAGCCAGTGCGCCTCGCGCGGCTCCGGCTGCCAGCCGCGCACCGGCTTGCTCGTGGCGACCACCAGCACCCCGACCGCGCCGAGCGCCGCGCCCAGCCACAGCGCCGCCAGCGGCGAGGCCCACGCCACGCACCCGGCCACCACCAGCGGCCCGGAGACGAAGATCAGCTCCTGCGCCGCCGAGTCCAGCGAGTACGCCGACGTCAGCCCCTCGGCCGGCACCAGCTTCGGCCACAGGATGCGGATGCACGGCTCCAGCGGCGGCGCGGCCGCCCCGGCCAGCACCACCCCGAGCAGCACACTCGGCCGGTTCCCCGGCGCGAGGGCGAGGATGGCGAAGCCGAGGCCGGAGGCCGCGGCGGAGGGAATCAGAACCTTGACCTGCCCGACGCGGTCGACGAGGCGGCCCAGGACCGGGCCGCCGATCGCGGCGGAGACCGCCAGGGTGCCGGAGGCGATGCCGACGAAGCCGTAGTCCATACCGGAGCGGCGCAGGGCCAGCGGGATCATCAGGATCGACATGCCGCCGGGCAGGCGGCCCACCAGCGAGCCGGTGAGCAGGCGGGCGATGAAGGGTAGGCGAAGGAGAGCCAGGTAGCTCAAGGGAAGGTCCTCGTGTCGAAAACGGCGGAACGATTCTCAGCCGCGTTCCGGGCAGGGGTTGCCTACGCCACGCATGCTCTCATATCGAGAGTACGGGTCAATAGTCGGTTTCAGGGATGACTGAGAACTAGCCTGCCGTCCGCGTCCACAGCGTTATGTCGCTACTCGTCGCGACGACAAGGCTCCGCCCCGACGGCGAGAACCCGGCCGCGCGCAGTTCGGAGTAGTCGGCGTGGAAGATGTGCCACCACTGCTCGCCCACTGCTCCCCGGTAGATGTCGCCGCCTGCGGAGAGCAGCACTCGGTCCTTGGGCCACTCGGGACTGACCACGTGGATGCCCCAGCCGCCGTCGCCGCCGGTGTGCAGTCCGCCGCCGAAAAGCCCGGCGATCGGGACCCGGACCCCGGCCAGCGGCCCCAGTCCCGGGCACGCCAGGTCAGGACCGTCCGGGTAGCCGTCCTCCGGGTCCCGGTCGCGGGCGATCTTCTCCCCGCTCGCGGCGTCGAACAGGCCGTAGCCCTCAGACGAGACCGCCATGAGCAGGTCCTCGCCGCTCTCCGGGTCCGGCGCGAAGCCGACGCCGAGCAGCCCGCCGACCGCGATCGTGCCCGCGGCGACCGGGCGCCAGGGCCCGGGTGCGGGCATCACCGGTGCGGCCAGGAACCGGTCGCACAACTGCCGCTGATAGTCCGAGAGCATCAGGCCTCGCCTTTCCGCCGCCTTTCTGGCAGAAAGGAGCCATGCCGGAGCTGAGCGCTGACGAGATTACCGCCTACCTCGCGCGCATAGGCGTGACGAGCCCGGCCAGCGCCCTGAAGCCGGACATCGACACGCTGAACATGCTCCACCGCGCGCACGTGCTGACCATCCCGTTCGAGAACCTGAGCGTGCACCTGCCGGGCGAGGAGATCTCGCTGGAACTCAACGCCCTGGCGACCAAGATCGTCAGGCGGCGGCGCGGCGGATTCTGCTACGAACTCAACGGCCTGTTCGCCGCCCTGCTGGAGACGATCGGGTTCGGCGTGGAGCGCATGGCCGCGCGCACCTACTCCGCGGAGCTCGGCACGTTCACCAACAACCCCCTGGACCACCTCGCGCTTCGCGTCACCGACGCCGCCGGCGGGGTGTGGCTCGCCGACGTCGGCTTCGGCAAGCACAGCGAGCTGCCGCTGCGCTACGCCGAACGCAACGAGCAGCACGATCCGTTCGGGACGCTTCAAATCGTGGAGACCGCCGACGGCCTGCTCGACGTGCTCCTGGACGGCGCACCGCAGTACCGCGTCGACCCGCGCGCCCTGGCGCTCGCGGACTTCGAGATGGGGCGGTGGTACCAGGTCACCTCGCCGGCCTCGCTGTTCCGCCGCAGCCTGATCTGCTCCCTGCCGACGCCGGACGGCCGGGTGACGCTGAACGGCCGCAAGCTCATCACGACGGACGCCGACGGCAGGCGCGAGCAGATCCTCAAGAAGGACGCCGAGCTGCTGGCGGCGTATCGGGACCTGTTCGGGATCGAGCTGGCGGTGCTTCCGGCGCTTCCGATGCTCGCGCAGGTTTAACGACCCAGCACCGGAACACCCCTCACCGAAAATCTCGAGCCTTCCGCGAAACCCCCGCCCGCAAAGCCTCGATCCGCCCCGCCACCACGTTCACCGCCCCCTCGTTGCGCTCCAGCGTCCCGTGGACCAGCAGCGCCCCGTTCGCCAGCGCCACGCGCCGCTGCGCCTCCCACACCGGCGCCGGGCAGATCACGTTGATCAGCCCGGTCTCGTCCTCCATGCTCAGGAAGCACGTCCCGTGCGCCGTCGGCGGCCGCTGCCGGTGCGTGACCAGCCCGGCGACGCGCACCAGGCTGCGGTTGCGCACGGTCCGCAGCTCCACGGCGGGGGTCACGCCGCGCATCGCCAGCCGGGGCCGCAGGTGCCCGATCGGGTGGTCCTCCGGGCTGGTGCCGGTGGCCCACAGGTCGGCCAGCGTGACCTCCACCGGGGTGAGCGGGTCCAGCTCCGGGACCGTCGTGCCGGGCGCGGTGCCCGGCAGGTGCCCGACGGTGGTGCCGGCCAGCGCCCCGGCGGTCCACAGCGCCTCGCGTCGATCCAGCCCGAAGCAGCCGAAAGCCCCGGCGGTGGCCAGCGCCTCCAGCGTCGGACGCGACAGGCCGGTTCGCACGATGAAGTCCTCGACGCCGGCGAACGGCCCGCCGGCCTCGCGCTCGGCGACCACCGCCTCGGCCTCGTCGTCCCCCAGGCCGCGCACGCTGCTCAGGCCCTGCCGGATGGCCGGCTGCGGGATCGGCGAGGCGTGCCGGTGCCGGCGCCGCGTCATCCGATACGGCTTGTCAGGGCTCTGCAACGTCGCCTTCGCCCCGGAGGCGTTCACGTCGACCCGCTTCACCTGCACCCCGTGCCGCCGCACGTCCGTGACCAGCGACCCGGGGCTGTAGAAGCCCATCGGCTGGTTGTTCAGCAGCGCGGCGGTGAACGCGGCCGGGTAGTACCGCTTCAGGTAGCAGCTGCACCACACGATGTAGGCCATCGACACCGAGTGCGACTCGGGGAATCCGTACCCTGAGAAGGCGTGCAGCTTGGCGTAGATGTCCTCGGCCACGTCGGCGGTGATGCCGCGCTCGGCCATCCCGGCCATCAGCCGCCCCTTCAGCTCGGCCATCCGCTCGGGCGAGCGCTTGGAGCCCATGGCCTGGCGCAGCCGGTCGGCCTCGGCGGCGCTGAACCCGGCCGCCGCGATCGCCATCTGCATCGCCTGCTCCTGGAACAGCACGACCCCCAGCGTGCGCCGCAGCACCGGCTCCAGGCTCTCGTGCGGGTAGGTGATCTCCTCGTCGCCGTTGCGGCGCCGAAGATACGGATGCACCGCGCCGCCCTGGATCGGCCCGGGGCGGATCAGCGCCACCTCGACCACGAGGTCGTAGAAGCGCCGGGGCTTCAGGCGCGGCAGGGTGACCATCTGCGCCCGGGACTCGATCTGGAACACCCCGACGGTGTCGGCGTCCTGGATCATCTCGTAGACGGCATCCGCCTCCGGGTCCCCGTCCTGCGGCAGGTCGTGCAGGCCCAGCCGGGTGCCGTGGTGCTCGGCGATCAGGTCCAGCGCGTCGTGGATCGCGCCGAGCATGCCCAGGCCCAGCAGGTCGAACTTCACCAGCCCGGCGGCGGCGCAGTCGTCCTTGTCCCACTGCAGGACCGTGCGGCCTTCGCGCCGGGCCCACTCGATCGGCACCACCTGCGCCAGCGGCCGGTCCACGATCACCATGCCGCCGTTGTGGATGCCCAGGTGCCGGGGCCGGCGCTGCAGCTGCCCGGCCAGCTCCAGCACCTGATCGGGGACGTCCTCCGAGCCGTCCGGGGTGCTCTCGTGCGGCCCGATGCTGCCGGCCCAGGCGTCCACGGTGCCCGGGGAGTAGCCCAGGACGCGCGCCGAGTCGCGCAGCGCCAGCCGGGCGCGGTAGGTGATCACGTTGCAGACCATGGCCGCGCGGTCGCGGCCGTACTTGGCGTAGACGTGCTGGATCACGTCCTCACGCCGCCCGGCCTCGATGTCGACGTCGATGTCCGGCGGGCCGTCGCGCACCGGGGACAGGAAGCGCTCGAAGACCAGGCCGTGCCGGACCGAGTCGACGCTGGTGATGCCCAGGGCGAAGCAGACCGCGCTGTTGGCGGCCGAGCCGCGGCCCTGCGCCAGGATGCCGCGGGCCCGGCAGAACTCCGCGATGTCGTAGACGATGAGGAAGTAGCCGGGGAAGGTGAGCTCCTCGATGACGTCCAGCTCGTAGGCGATCTGCTTGTAGGCCTGGGGATTCTCGCTCTCGGAGCCGTAGCGCTCGGCCGCGCCGAGGTACGTCAGGTGTCTGAGCCAGCTGGCCTCGGTGTGGCCTTCGGGCACCGGGTAGTCCGGGAGCCGGGGCTTGACGGTGTCGAAGTCGAAGGCGTGCTCGGCGGCCAGCTCGGCGCTGCGGACCACGGCGGGGCCGAACTCGTGCACGGGGAAGCGCGCGAGCATCTCGGCGCCGCTGCGCAGATAGGCGGTGGGCGCGCCGGGCAGCCAGCCGTCCATCTCGGCCAGGGTGCGGTTGGCCCGCAGCGCCGCCATGGCGGTGTGCAGGCGGTAGTCGGCGGGGCGGGCGTAGTGGACGTTGCCGGTGGCCACGGTGGGCAGGCCGTGGCGGGCGGCCAGGCGGGCCAGGAGGCGGTTGCGGGCGTCGTCCAGGGGCTGGTCGTGGTCGGTGAGCTCGATCAGGACGCTGCCAGGCCCGAAGGTGTCCATCAGCTTCCTGAGTTCGGCGTCGGCGGCCTCCAGGCCGGCCTCGGTGAGGCCGTGGCGCTCCAGCGCCTGCCGGACGGTGCCCTTGCGGCAGCCGCTCAGGATGGTCCAGTCCCCCTCGCTCGCGGCCTCGGCCAGGTCGTCCAGGACGTAGACGGGCCTGCCCTTCTCCTTGCCGGCCAGCTGCGCCCTGCCGATGGCCGCCGACAGCCGCCGGTAGCCCTCGGCGCCGCGGGCCAGCACCAGCAGGTGGCTGCCGGCCGGGTCGGTGACGCCGGTGCGCGCCGCGGTCAGCTCCAGCGACAGCTCGGCGCCGAAGACCGTGGCCAGGTCGGCGTCCTCGGCGGCCTGCTTGTACTGCATGGCGCCGGCGAAGCCGTCGTGGTCGGTGACGGCCAGGCCGTGCAGACCCAGGCGGGCCGCCTCGGCGACCAGCTCGGCGGGGCTGGAGGCGCCGTCGAGGAAGGAGAAATGGGAGTGCGCGTGGAGTTCGGCGTAGGGGGGATCGAGCTTGGCGCTGCGGCGGGGTTCCTGCGGGGGCCGCGATGCTTCGGGAGCGGTCTGCTGCGCTTCGCCGTAGCGGCCCCAGGTGAGGCGCTTCTCCAGTTCGCGCCAGGTGATGATCGGGTTGAAGGTGCTCATCAGTCGTACACCGCCTCGACGAACCAGTGGCCGTCCCGCACGGTCAGCAGCCAGGCGCGGCCGTCGTCGGTGACGGCCTGGAACCGGGCCCGGCGCACCGCCGCGGCCGGCTCCCACCAGCGCTCGGCCAGCGGCCAGGGGCCGGCCCACGACAGGATCCTGAGACGCTCGCGGGTCTGGGGCAGCGCCAGCAGCGCGGGGCTGGCGGAGACGCGCAGGCGGCCCGAGACCCCGACCGGGGCGCCGTCGCGGTCGGTGACCTCGGCCGGGCGCGGCTCGCGGGGCACGTCGGCCGGCGCGGGCGCGGGCAGCGCGGCGGGCCAGGGCGCGGCCTCGGGGGCATTGAAGGCATCGGTGGCCTGCGGCGGCAGGTCGCCGTAGGGGGTGCGGACGCCCTGGTCGGCCGGGCTGCGGCCGCCGGCGTCGGCCGGGAGGGTGACGGCGTGGGGGCCGTACATGGCCTGCAGGCGCTCGGCGGCGCGGGCGATGCGGTCCGGGGCCTCGTCGGCGCCCCACAGGCCCGGCTGGACGCCGCGGGCCGGGACGAGGTGGTCGGGGACGAGGCGCAGGCGGGTGATGCCCTGGTCGGCGGTGGGGGTTTCGGCTCGGGCGTGGGCGGCTTCGGCTTCTGCTTGGGCGGCTTCGGCTTCTGCTTGGGCGGCTTCGGCTTCGGCGTGGACGTCTGCGTGGGCGTGGGCGTCGACGTGGGCCTGTGCGTCGGCGGCCCCGTCAGCAACCGCTCTGGCATCAGCACTCTGACTGTCCGCCTGCAGCTTCACCTGCCATCCCGACAGCTGCCAGCGCACCCGCTCGGCCACCGCCGTGCTCGCCAGCAGCCCCTCGTGCCGCCACAAGCGGTAGGAGACCTCGGGCTCGGCGCCGGGGCCCGCCGCGCCGTGGATCTCCACCGCCACCCGCACGCACGCCACCCCGGCCTGCGCGAGCACCTCGTGCAGCTCGTCGGCGAGCGCCTTGGCGGCGAACACGATCCGCTCCGAGCCGTCGGCCGGCGGGTCGAAGACCTTCTCCACAGACAGATCAGGGCCCTGGCGCAGCGGTGCGGGCGGCCGCGCGTCCAGCCCGCGGGCCAGCCGGTGCGCCGCCACGCCGTCCGCGCCGAAGCGGCCGGTCACCGCGTCGGCCGGCAGTTCGGCCAGGCGGCCCAGCGTGGCCACCCCGAGCCGGGACAGCGGGTCGACCAGCTCCGGCAGGTCCAGCACCGTGGTCGGGAACGAGGCCAGGAACTCCGCGGTCCGCCCCGGCACCACCAGCGTGTCGGTGCGCGCGGCCAGCGACGCGGCGAACACCCCGTCGGCCACCCCGACCCCGGCCCCGATCCCGGCTTCCCCGATCCGGTCCCGAATCGCCCGGACCACCAGGTCCTCGCCGCCGAAGTAGCGCGCCGGGCCGTCCATCGGCAGCGCCGCCAGCCCCGGCCGCACGACCTCGAAGCGCGGCGTGAAGTCGGCCAGCACGGCCAGCACCGGTTCGAAGGCGCGCGCCTCGGCGGCTTCGTCGCGTGCGTAGAGGATCAGCTCCGGGGCCAGACGCTGGGCGTCCCGGGTCCGCTGGCCCCGGCGCACGCCCTCGGCACGCGCCGCGGAGGAGCAGGCCACGATCAGGCCTTTGACGACCACCGCCGCCGCCGTGTCCAGGTCGGCGCCGACCGCGATCACCGGCCAGTCCGGGCACCACACGGCCAGCGCGCGATCGGGGGCGGCGGGGTGCGCGGACACCGGTGGCTCCTTTCTTAGACGGCGGTTGGGGTTCGGGTCGGCTTCGGTTCGGCTTCGGCTTCGGTTCGGCTTCGGCTTCGGTTCGGCTTCGGCTTCGGCTTCGACCTCGGCTTCGGGTCGGCTTCGGCTTCGGCTTCGGCTTCGTTCTAAGCACTCCGCAACTGCACGACCTCACCGCCGTCCCGGGTCTCCGCCGACACTCCGTACCGCCGCTCAGCCCCATCCGCGGCCCACTCGCGAACCGCGCCGTCAGCCGCGGGCAGCCACAGCCGAGCAGTGCGCTCCCGACCCGCGGCCCCGCGTCCATCGGCCGTGACCGTGACCCGGCGCCCGGTCAGGTGCCCGGTGCCGTCGCCGAGCCCGGCCCACGCCGCCTCCGTCAGCCGCAGCCGCAGGTCGGCACCGGGCCACTCGCCAGCCACCACGAGCACCGAGCCGCGCTGCCGCACCGTGCGCCGGATCCGCGCGCCGATGCGCCGCACCTGCTCACCCCCGGGCCGCCGCGGCGGACGCACCAACACCAGGTCCACCGCCCCGGCCAGCACCGCCACCGCCTCAGCCCAGCGCTCGCCGGGCTCGTCGACCATCAGGAAGCGCCCGAGGTCGGCCCCCATCCCCGAGGCCGCCGCGATCCCGAACGCGGGCAGCCCCACCACTCCGCACCAAGCCCCGCCCGCCGACGCCCCCGCCGCCAGCGCCAACGCCAGGTAGCTCGGCGCGTCGCCCGACGGCCGCACGCGGTCCCCGAGCGTCAGCACACCCCCGCGCCGGAGCGCGCCGCCGGGGATCAAGGAGCGCAGGGCCGGCAGCACCGGCACGCCCGCGGCGCCAGTGGCCGCATCCGGCCCCGCGCTCGCGCCGTTGACCTGCGATGTCTCCGCAACCGCCGTGTCGCCGCCGACCAGCACCCGCAACCGCGCCACCGCCGCCGCGCGCTCCGCGTCGTCGTCGAACATCTGCGCGATCAGTGCCACCCGGCCATATTCGAAGTTTCGTTCGAACGTGTCAACTGGTGAGCGGCTTATCGGCGGATCGCAGCGGTGCGGTTACTGAAGTACGTAACGGGTGGGGCTGATGGTGCTGGAGTGACAGATGAGACATGAGTGACGGAAGCAAAGGATGTTCGCCCGTGCGACCCGACCCTGGTGATCGCCCGCACCGAGTGAGAGCATCGGGACACCGACCTACCGACGAGTAGGCAGCACCGGCCCCACCGAAAGAGAGGCACCCCCTTGAGAGCCTGGCAGGTCACCACCCACGGCGAGCCCGCCGACGTGCTGCGAGCCACCGAGGTGCCCACGCCCGAGCCGGGGCCCGGGCAGGTGCTGGTCCGGGTGCGGGCCGCGGCGCTGAACTTCCCCGACGTGCTGATGTGCCGGGGCCAGTACCAGATCCAGCCGCCGCTGCCGTACACCCCGGGCGTGGAGCTGTGCGGCGAGGTGGCCGGGACCGGGGAGCGGGTCGTGGGCTCGCCGGTGCTGCCGACCGGAGGGCTGGCCGACTACGCGCTCATGGAGGCGGATTCGGTGTTTCCGGCCCCTGATTCCCTCGACGACGCCGAGGCCGCCGGCTTCCTGCTGGCCTACCAGACCGGCTGGTTCGGGCTGCACCGCAGGGCCCGGCTGCGGGCCGGGGAGACGCTGCTGGTGCACGCCGCGGCCGGCGGCGTCGGCAGCGCGGCGGTCCAGCTCGGCAAGGCCGCCGGGGCGACGGTCATCGCCGTGGTCGGCGGCGCGGCGAAAGCCGAGGCGGCGCGCGCCCTCGGCGCCGACGTCGTGGTGGACCGGCTGGAGCAGGACTTCGTCGCGGCCGTGAAGGAGGCCACCGGCGGACGCGGCGCGGACGTGGTCTACGACCCGGTCGGCGGCCAGGCGTATCAGGGATCGACCAAGTGCGTCGCCTTCGAGGGCCGCATCGTCGTGGTCGGCTTCGCAGGCGGCACGATCCCCGCTCCGCCGCTGAACCACGCCCTGGTGAAGAACTACTCGATCCTCGGCCTGCACTGGGGCCTGTACCGCGCCAAGGACCCCGAGGCCATCGTGGCCTGCCACCGCGAGCTCACCAAGATGGCCGACGCCGGCACGATCAAGACGTTCGTCGGTGCGCGGCTGTCGTTCGACGAGGCGGCCGAGGGGCTGACGCGGCTGGCGGCCGGGGAGAACCTGGGGCGGCTGGTGGTCGTGCCCTAAGGCCGCTCAAGCACGGCGCCGCGGCGCGGTCGACTTCGCCGCCGGCTTCTTGCGCGCCGGCTTGTGCGGATCCGCGGTCTTCGCCGTGCCGCGCGCGCCCTTCGCGGCGCGCGCCGGGGTCGCAGCCTTCTTCGACGCCGAGGAGGCGGTCTTCTTCGACGCCGAGGGGGCCGCCGTCTTCTTCGTGGCCTCCACGCTCGCCTTCAGGGCCGCCATCAGGTCGATCACCTGCGCGCCGCCCTCGGCCGGCGGCGCAGGCGTCACCACTTCGCGGCCCTCGACCTTGGCCTCGATGACCTCCTCCAGGGCCTCGCGGTAGGCGTCGTGGTAGTCCGCGGGGTCGAAGTCGGTGCTCAGGGAGTCGATCAGGAGTTCGGCCATCTTCAGCTCGGCGGCCTTGGGCTCGACCTTGGAATCCAGGAAGTCGAAGTCGGGCTCGCGGATCTCGTCGGCCCACAGCATGGTCTCCAGGACCAGCACGTCATCGCGCACGCGCAGCGCCGCCAGGGTCTCCCGCTCGCGCATCGCGAACCGCACCACCGCCACCCGGCCGGAGGCGGCCATGGCGTCGCGGAGCAGGGCGTAGGGGCGGGCGCCGAGCTTGTCCGGCCCCAGGTAGTACGACTTCGAATACATGATCGGGTCGATCTGCTCCTCCGGCACGAACGACTCCACCGCGATGGTCTTCGCGACCGCCTCCGGCAGCGCCTCGAAGTCCTCCTCGCTGAGCACCACCACGTCGCCGTCGGGAAGCTCGTAGCCCTTGGCCACGTCGGACAGCGGCACCTCCTCGCCGTCCAGCTCGCAGATCCGCCGCTGCCGCACCCGGCCGCCGTCGTCGGCGTGCACCTGGTGGAACGCGACCCGCTTCTCCTCGGTCGCGCCGAACATCTTCACCGGCACCGTCACCATGCCGAAGGTGATGTTCCCGGTCCAGATCGCCCGCATGCCCCGACGCTAATTCGGATCATCCGGACTCGCACCCGGGGCGGCCCCGCGATGTCATGGAGCCGTGCCTCCCGCAGCAGCCTCCCCTCCTCCGGCGAAGAAACCGGACCGGCTGCACGAGTACCGCGCCAAGCGCGACGCCGCGCGCACGCCGGAGCCGGTCCCGGACCTGCCGCCGGGCAAGCGGCGCCGGGGCAGGCAGCCGATCTTCGTGGTGCAGGAGCACCGCGCCACCGCCCTGCACTGGGACTTCCGTCTGGAGCGCGACGGCGTCCTGGTCTCCTGGGCCCTGCCGAAGGGCGTCCCCACCGATCCCAAGCGCAACCACCGCGCGGTGCGCACCGAGGACCATCCGGTCGAATACGCCGACTTCAGCGGCACGATCCCGGCCGGCGAATACGGCGCCGGAAGCGTCGCCACGTACGACCGCGGCACCTACACCGCGGAGAAGTGGACCGACGACGAGGTCAAGGTCGAACTGACAGGCGGACGCCTTTCCGGCCGCTATACCCTGTTCCGCACCGGCGGTTCGGACTGGATGATCCACCGCGAGAAGGGCCAGGATCCAGACCTGGCGGCGCCACCGGACGACCTGCGCCCGATGCTCGCCGTCCCCGGCACCGCCCCGGCCGGCGCCGGCTGGGCCGGCGAGTTCAAGTGGGACGGCATCAGGGCCCTGTGCCGCGTCGAGGGCGGACGGGCCCGGCTGCGCTCCCGCAACGGCAACGACCTGACCGAGACCTACCCGGAGATCAAGGCCCTGGCCAAGACGGTCAGCAGTGCGCAGCTGCTGCTCGACGGCGAGATCATCGCGCTGGACGAGAACGGCCGGGTCAGCTTCGGCGCGCTCCAGCCGCGCTTCGGCACCGGCGGATCGGAGGCGGCACGCCTGTCGAAGACCATTCCGGCCTCCTACTTCATCTTCGACCTGCTGCATCTGGACGGCCGCTCCACCCTGGACCTCCCCTACAAGGACCGCCGCGAGCTGCTGGAGTCCCTGGAGCTGTCCGGGCCGAACTGGCAGACCCCGCCTTCGTTCCCTGACACCCCGGTCGCCGACGTCCTGGCCGCGGCGCGCGCCGCCGGGCTGGAGGGCGTGGTCGCCAAGCGCCTGGATTCGCCGTACCAGCCGGGGATGCGCTCGCCGGCGTGGCGCAAGGTGAAGCTGACCGGCTCCCAGTCCGCGATCATCGGCGGCTTCACGCCGCTGAAGCGCCAGGGCGCCGCCGCCGGACGCCCCGCCCAGGGCTCCAGACGGCAGACACAGATCGGCGCGCTGCTGCTCGGGGTGCTGGACGAGGCCGGAGGACTGCGATACGTCGGCAAGGTCGGCAGCGGCTTCACCGAGCACGATCGCAGGGTCCTGCTGGAGGCGCTGTCGGAGCTGGCGGTGGCCCAGAGCCCGTTCGCCACGGCCGTGGACGCCGTCGACGCGCGGGTGGCCACCTGGGTGGAGCCGGTGGTGGTCGCGGAGGTGACGTTCGGGGAGTGGACGGCGAAGGGGCGCCTGCGCCATCCGGTGTTCAAGGGCATCCGGCCGGACAAGGACGCCTCGGAGGTGGTCCGTGAGCCCTGATTCGCCGAAGTCGCACGCCGTCGAGGTGGACGGCCGGAAACTGAAGCTGAGCAACCTCGACAAGGTGCTGTATCCGCAGGACGGCTTCACCAAGGGCGAGATCCTCGACTACTACGCGCGGATCGCGCCGGTGATGCTGCCGCACCTGGCCGACCGGATCGTGACGCTCATCCGGTATCCGGACGGCGTGGACGCATCAGGGTTCTTCGCCAAGCACGCGCCGTCGCACCGGCCGTCCTGGGTCCGCACGGCCGAGGTCGCGGCGTCCAGCTCCGGCAAGACGATCCAGTACGTCCTCATCGACGACCTGGCCTCGCTGATGTGGGCGGCGAACCTGGCGGCGATCGAGTTCCACGTCCCGCAGTGGCGCGTCTCGGACCAGGACCACCACGATCTTCTGGTGCTGGACCTGGATCCGGGGGAGCCGGCCACGGTGGTGGACTGCGTTCAGGTGGCGCTCGCCGCGCGCGATCTGTTGGCCGCGCACGGATTGGAGCTGCGGGCGAAGACCTCCGGCGGAAAGGGGCTGCATCTGTACGCGCCGCTGACCGGTGTCACCGGCGAGCAGGCCCGCGAGCTCGCGCACACCATCGCCCTGGCGCTGGAGGGTGCGCACGGCGACCGGGTGGTGTCGAGCATGGCCAAGGCGGAGCGGCCGGGGAAGGTGTTCGTGGACTGGTCCCAGAACACGCACGCCAAGACCACGGTCGCGCCGTACTCGCTGCGCGCCGGGACGCATCCGACGGTGTCGACGCCGGTGACCTGGGAGCAGTTGGCGGCCGCCGAGGGCCCCGAGGATCTGCGGTTCCCGCCGGCGCGGGCGCTGGAGCAGGTGGCGCGGTACGGCGATCTACTATCAGGGCTATGACTTCGACGGCGAAGGCCCTTCTGCTCGACTCCGGCGGTGTGCTGATGCGGCCCATCGGCGGACGCTGGAATCCGCGGGCCGACTTCGAGGCGACGGTGAAGGCCCACGCGCCGCACGTCACCGACGAGGAGCTGGCCGAGGCGATCCGGGAGGGTGACCGGATCATGGCCGCCGCGACCGCCACGCCGGATCTGGACGACCACCACCGCGCGATGCTGGCGCGCATCGGGGTCCAGGCGCCGCCGGAGCTGCTGGCCGCGCTGGTGCGGGACGTCCCGCCGACGTCGGTGGTGGAGACGTTCCCCGAGGTCGTCCCGGCCCTGACGGCGTTGCGGGACCGCGGCGTGCCGATGGCCGTGGTGTCCGACGCCTGGCCGAACCTGCCCGATCTGCACGCCGCCCTCGGACTCGGCGACTTCTTCGAGGCCTACGCGATCTCGGCGTTGCTGGGCTGCCACAAGCCGGATCCGCGGATGTACCGCCACGCCAGCGAAGCCCTCGGACTGGCGCCGGCCGACTGCCTGTTCGTGGACGACGACCCGGCGCTGGTCGCCGCCGCGATCGAGCTGGGGTATCAGGGACGCGCGATGCTGCGGGAAGGCGACGAGACGGATCCGGCCGGCGTCGCGGTGATCAGTTCCCTGACGGAGCTGCTGGATCTGGTCTGAGGAGCACCCGGCTCGGACAAGGGTGCGGGGCGGGGCCGCCAATGTCGTGCGGCCCCGCCCCGCTTCTGGGAGACAGGTCCAGGCTCCGGTCATACGGTGGCAAACCGTCCGGCTGCCTCCATCATGCGACGCCGCCGCAGGATGGCGAGCCGCCGTGCGCCGTTCGGGGGATGGTGGGCGCCGAGAGAGCGGGGCCCTCCGCCCACGTGCGAAGCCCCAAGGAACGAGATGATCCCGATCGGGGGTCAACCCATCTCGGGGCACCGAGTCCCGGTGTAGATGGTCGGCATGCACCGGTTGCAGTGAATACACAGCGACGGCGTGGCGGCGTCGGCGGCGATGCGGTTCACCAAGTCCGGTTCGCGCAGCAGAGCCCGGGCCATGGCCACGTACTGGAAGCCGGCCGCCATCGCGCGGTCCATGGTGGCGCGGGTGGTGATGCCGCCGAGCAGGATCAGCGGGAGCGTGAGCTCGGCGCGGAAGCGCTGGGCGCGTTCCATCAAGTACATATCCTGATACGGGTACGCGCGAAGGAACTTCGTGCCGAGCAGGCGGATTCCGAGGCGGGGCAACAGCGGAAACTGCGCGGCGAACTCGCGCAGCGGCACATCGCCGGTGAACAGGTACATCGGGTTCATCAGGGAGCTGCCGGCAGTCAGCTCCAGTGCGTCGAGGGTGCCGTCCCGCTGCAGCCACTGCGCGACCTGCAGGCTGTCCTCGATGCGCAGGCCGCCGGGGTAGCCGTCCTCCATGTTCAGCTTCGCGGTGACGGCGATCCGGTCGCCGACCTCGTCGCGGACGGCGCGCGCCAGGCCGAGGGCGACTTTGGCGCGGTTGGCCAGGGAGCCGCCGTAGGCGTCGTCGCGCTTGTTCAGGCGCGGGGACAGGAAGGCGCTGGCGAAGTAGTTGTGGCCGAGGTGGATCTCGACGGAGTCGAACCCTGATTCGATCGCCAGGCGGGCGGCGCGGGCGTGGTCGGCGATGATCCGCTCGATGTCGGTGACCGATGCGGCGCGTGTACGCCGGAAGCTGACCGGGTTCAGCATCGGCGAGCAGGACAGGGCCGCCACACGGTTCGAGCGGGCGTCGGCCACCGGCCCGGCGTGCCCGATCTGCGCCGCGACGGCGGCACCCTCGGCGTGGACGGCGTCGGTGAGCCTGCGCAGGCCCGGGACGGCTTCGGGCCGCCAGTGGATCTGGCGGCGCTCGGTACGCCCCTCCGGAGAGACGGCGAGATAGGCGACCGTGGTCATGCCGACGCCGCCGGCGGCCGGGCGGCGGTGGTAGGCGATGAGGTCGTCGGTCACCAGCCCGTCCGGCGTGGCGCCTTCGAAGGTCGCCGACTTGATCACCCGGTTGCGGAGGCGGACCGGGCCGAGGGCCGCCGGGGCCAGCACATCAAGGGCCAGGACATCAGCGGCCCGGACATCAGTAACCCGGACATCAGGGGCCGGCGCATCAGGTGGTTCGGGGCCTGTCGTCACGGCGCGGACCCTAGAACGGAGCCCGCCAACATGCCAGAGCCGACGAGTGCTCTATGAAGCTCTTACATTACGCGCCGGTACGGCATACGCTGCCCGCCATGGCCACCATAGCCATCACCGGCGCCGCCTCGGGCATCGGCGCGACCCTGGCCACCTGGCTGACCGACGACGGCCACCGCGTCATCGGCGTGGACCTGGCCGACGCGGACGTCGACGCCGATCTGGGCACGCCCGAAGGCCGAAGCCTGGCCGTCGAGGCGATCACAGAACTCTGTGGCGGACGTCTGGACGGCCTGCTCCCGTTCGCGGGTCTGGCCCCCGCCACCGGCCGCCCCGGTTCGCTGCTGGTGTCGGTGAACTACTTCGGCGCCATCGACCTGCTCGAAGGCCTGCGCCCGGCGCTGACCGCCGCGGCCGGCGCCGCGGTGGTGCTGCCGTCCTCGAACTCGGTCACCTGCCAGCCTGGCTGGCCGGCCGACCTGGCCGAAGTCTGCCTGTCCGGCGACGAGCCGAAGGCCCGGGCCCTGGCCGACACCCACGGCGAGCAGGCCGCCCTCCTGGCCTACCCCGCCACCAAGGCCGCCCTGGCCTGGTACACCCGCGCCCGGGCCGCCGACTGGATCGCCGAGGGCGTCCGGCTCAACGCCGTCGCCCCCGGCATGATCGACACCCCGATGACCGAGGCCACCCGCACCGACGCCCTCACCGCCGCCGGCATGGCCGCCTTCGAGAAGACCATCCCGCTGGGCCGCCCCGGCCGCCCGGAGGAAGTGGCGGCGGCGGTGGCCTTCCTGCTGTCGGATCAGGCCTCTTTCATCGTCGGCTCGGTCGTGTTCTGCGACGGGGGGACCGATGCGGCGCTGCGCGGAAAAGACTGGCCGGGCCCCTGGAATCCGGCGGCGCAGCGGGCCTGAGTCCGTGAGCGGCCTGCGAGCCCTGGCAGAGATCGATCATCACCAGTAGCCTTCGGCACCATGGTTCGCATACCCCTGATCCGGCGGAACCGGGCGCCGCTGCGGCTGCTCAGCCGCCGCGCGCCGGACCCCCGCTGGATCACCGGTCTGGTCATCGGCCTGGCCGCTATCCTCGCGCTGGGCTGGATCGGCCGCGCGGTCGCGCCGTACTGGCCGAACTTCGCGCTGAACACCGCCGCGGACCTGATCGGCGCGGTGTTCACCATCTACGTGATCACCCCGATCATCGAGCGCGCCGGGCAGGGCGGCGTCCGGGAGCACGCCGAGCTGGACTACTCCCAGTTCCTGGGCAACGCCGGCCGCGCGACCAGCGTCATCCGGATCCTGGACACCTACTCCAACCTGCTGGCCGAGCCGTACGCGCAGCGCTTCGAGACGATGGTGCGCGAAGCGGTGGCGCGCGGGGTGTCCATCAGGGTCCTGCTGATCAACCCGACCACGCTGGCCGCCGAGCAGCGCGATCTGGAACTGGGCCGCGCCGACGAGCTGGGCCCGATGCTGGAGCGCAACCTGGAGACGGTGGCCCGGCTGCACCGCGCCTTCGAGCAGGCCGGCGGCCCGCGGGGCCTGGGCACCGCCGCCGACTTCCAGGTGCGGCTGTACTCCTCGGGCCCGGACATCACCATGTACCGCTGGGACGACCGCGCGCTGGTGTCCTTCTACCCGGTCGGCAAGCTGTCCGGACGCGCCGAGCAGCTGGAGGTCACCGTCGACAGCGCCCTGGGATCCTTCGTCAACAACCGCTTCCAGGCCGTCTGGCACGCCGCGGCCCCGCACCAGGCGCTGACCCCGGTCACCGTGGCCGACAACAACATCGAGCGCACCTACCTGGTCCGGTTCGTCGACCTCGACGACGGCCGCCGCTTCGTGGCCTCCCGCCGCGTCGAGCGCTTCATGCGGCGGGCCGTCGGCGAGATCACCGCGGCCAACGGCGGCCGCGACTACCGCCTGGAGGCCGCCGACCGGCACCAGGTCGGGCCGGTGCTGGACGCCGCCTTCCGCCGCGTCTACGGGGAGATCCCCGACACGGCCTATCTCCTGCTGCGGACGTTGGATCCATCGGTCGGCGCCGCCGTGTAGCGTCTCCGGCGTGCAGCACACCGCCGCCGGCCGTCCCGTCGGGAACCGGTTCCAGGCCCTGGGGCCCAACCGCCTCGACGACATCGCCGCGAAGTACGGACTCCGCCCCGGGCTCCGCGAAAGCGTCCGCCTGTTCTCTCTGGTCCTGCCCTTCCGGGTCAACGAATACGTTCTCAGCGAGCTGATCGACTGGTCCGAGCCGGACGCCGATCCGATCTTCCACCTGTTCTTCCCGCAGCCGGGCATGCTCTCGCCCCGCGACGAGCAGGCGCTGACGGCGGCGCGCGACGGCGGCGACCCCGGCGAGCTGGCGCGGGTGATCGCCGGCATCCGGGCCGGGATGAACCCGCATCCGGAGCACCAGCAGGACCTGAACGTCCCCAGCGACCCCGAAGGCCCGGTCCCGGGCACGCAGCACAAGTACGAGCAGACGCTGCTGTACTTCCCCTCGGCCGGCCAGACCTGCCACGCCTACTGCACGTACTGCTTCCGCTGGGCCCAGTTCGTCGGCGAGCCGGAGCTGCGCTTCGCCGCCGCCGAGCCCTCGCGCGCCGTGGCCTACCTGCGGCGGCATCCGGAGGTCACCGACGTGCTGGTCACCGGCGGCGACCCGATGGTGATGACAGCCGAGCGGCTGCGGCAGCACCTGGAGCCGTTCCTGGCCGTGGAGTCGCTGCAGACGCTGCGCATCGGCACCAAGTCGGTGGCCAGCTGGCCGCACCGGTACGTCACCGACCACGACGCCGACGCCACGCTGCGGCTGTTCGAGGAGATCGCCGAGGCCGGCAAGACCTTGGCGGTGATGGCGCATCTGAGCCACCCGGTGGAGCTGGAGCCGGCGATCGCGCGCACGGCGCTGGCGCGGATCCGGGACACCGGCGCCGTCGTGTACTGCCAGGCGCCGATCATCGGGCGGGTCAACGACGACGCGGCCGCCTGGGCGCGGCTGTGGCGGGCCGAGCAGCGCGCCGGGGCGGTGCCGTACTACATGTTCGTGGCGCGCGACACCGGGCCCCGGGACTACTTCAAGGTGCCGCTGGCGCGCGCCGCCGAGGTGTTCCGCGACGCCTACAGCACTCTGCCGGGGCTGGCCCGGACCGTGCGGGGGCCGGTGATGTCCACGACCGGCGGGAAGATCGTGGTGGACGGCGTGACCGAGGAGCCCGATGGCGGGCGGTTCTTCGAGCTGCGGTATCTGCAAGCGAGGGATCCCCGGCTGGTCGGCAGGCCTTTCCGTGCTGTTTACTCAGCAGATGCCGCATGGATCGACGAGCTCGAACTCGCGCCGGGAACCCCCGCGGACATCCGCACCGCGGTCGCGGCGGGCGGAGACTGAGGCCCGATGATCGACCAGCCCGAACCGGTTCCCTATCCTGGGGCGATGAACACTCCTGGCGCCCGGCCCACCCCGGCAACGTCGGCCACGGTCCGCGAACTGAACCTGCGGACCGTCTGGCGGGTGATCGGGGAGAACGCGCCGATCTCGCGGGCCGAGATCTCGCGCGCCACCGGGATCTCCAAGCCCACCGTCTCGGCCGTGCTGGAGGACCTGCTGCAGATCGGGCTGGTCGTGGAGACCGCCGACGCCTCGCGCGGCTTCACCTACGGCGCGGTGTTCTTCAAGCCGCGCCCGGAGGCGGCGCACGCGGTGGCCTTCGACGTCGGCGCCCGGCACCTGCGCGCGGCGATGGTCGGGCTGGACGGCATCGAGGTCGTCCGGCGCGACGCCGAGGTGGACGGCAGGACGGCCGACGGCATGGTCGAGGCCGCGGTACGGCTGGCGCAGGAGCTGGCCGAGGCCGCCGGGGTGAAGCCGGAGTCGGTGAAGCACGCGGTGGTCGGCGTGCCCGGCGTGGTGGACCAGCGCGACGGCCGGGTGTGGGAGGCGGCGAACGTCCCCGGCATGCAGGGCTACGCCGCGCGCGAACGCTTCAGCGAGGCGCTGCGCATCCCGGTCACGGTCGAGAACGACATCAACCTGGCCGCGCACGGCGAGTACGCGCGCGGCAGCGGCAACGGCGGCACCGCCGGCACCGCTGACAGCTTCCTGTTCCTGTCGATCGGCACCGGCGTCGGCGCGGGCCTGGTCCTCGGCGGCAACCTGCTGCGCGGCTTCAAGGGCGCGGCCGGCGAGCTGGACAGCGCGTTCGAGCCCGTGTTCATCGAAGGACCCGACGGCCTGGAGCCGGAGGTCCCGACGACGATGGACCCGTGCGCCATGGCGATCCTGCAGTACGCCGCCGACAAGCTTCCCGACGAGCAGGACCTGGCGATGGAGCGCGTGTTCGAGCTCGCGCGCGCCGACGACCCCGGGGCGCTGGACGTGGTGCGCGAGGAGGCACGGCGGATCGCGAACTACGTGGCGGTGGCCTCGGCGGTGGTCGACGTGGAGCTGGTGGTGCTCGGCGGCGGCATCGGCCTCAACGGCGACCTGCTGCTGGCCCCGGTCGCCGAGCGCCTGGCCGCGAGGCTGCCGTACCCGCCGCGCTTGGAGACCTCGGCGCTCGGGAGCGGCGCGGTGCTGGCCGGGGCGGCGGCGCTGGCCGCTTCGCTGACGGTGGAGCAGTTGATCCGGGACTACTTCCGGGGGTAGCGCACGACGCTGACCGGACACCAAGGGCTGTTACCCTGCCCGCGTGATCCCGGAGAACGTCTCGGTCGAAGCGCCGCCTGCGGACCGTGCGACGCAGCGAGGAGAGCGTTTCCATACGCTGATGGCCGCCGTCGTGCGCCGGCTGCCGTTCGGGCTGTCGCGGATCGTCGCGCCGAGCCTGCTGGGGTTCGCGGTCATCAACGGGTTCACCTTCTCGGTGGACATCGCCCTGCTGACGCTCGCGCATCGCCTGCTGAACTGGCCCTACCCCGCGGCGGTCACCGTGTCCTACCTCGCCGCGTTCGCCCTCAGCTTCGTGCTGAACCGCGCGTTCAACTTCCGGTCACACGGCGCGCTGGGGCAGCAGACCGCGCAGTACGCGGTGGCCGTCGGGGTCAACTACCTCGTGTTCGTGCTCGGCGTCGGCAGCGGGCTGACCGCGCTCGGCGTCGGGTACGCGGTGGCGCGCTTGCTCTCGGGGGTCGCCGAGGGCGCTTACATGTACTGCGTGATGCGCTGGGTCGTGTTCCGGAACGCCGCCGGCCCCTGATCCGCCAGAATCAGGGGCCGGCGACATCTGTGACCGCGCGCCTCAGCCGCCCAGCGTCTCCTGCATCGCCGCGCCGAGCACCGCCGAGCCGGTCATGTCCAGCGCCGGCTCGTCGGTCTGCCAGGAGCGCACGTCGTCGGAGAAGCGGCTGCTGTGCCCGGTGAACTTGGCGTAGGCATCCGTCCCGCCGGCCGGGCACGGCTTCATCCCGTCCTGGTACGAGCCCAGCCCGCCGTCGAAGTTGCTGGTGTTGTTCGGCCCGTTCATCACCGCGCCGGTCGCGATCGCGCCGGTGCCGTTCAGACTGCCGGACAGGTTCGCCACCTGGTGCTGCATGCACTTCGGGAAGGTGCTCCCCTCCCCCACCATGAACGCCAGCCCCCAGGCGTTGGCGCCCAGCAGCCAGTCGCGCTGCTCGGTGGCGAAAGCCTGGAACGACGTGTCGCCGCTGGCCTGCCGGTACAGCGCCTCCTCGGTGAGGAAGCCGAAGGTGTGCGCGTCGACGTCGAAGTCGGCGTAGTTCCCGCCGGCGTGGAAGGCGTCGGCCGAGGCCTTGGTCGCCGCCGACTGCACCTGACGCTTCAGGTCCGCGGTCAGCGCGGCCGGGGTGACGGCCAGGCCCGAGGGGCTGCCCGCGGCGGCGATCGCCTTGATCAGGTCGGCGTGGGCCAGCGCACTGGTGTCGTACAGGTTGAACGTGTCGCCGGTGTCGGAGGCGATGTAGTCCTTGGCGTACGTGGCGGCCTGCGACAGGTACGCCGAAGGGCTGTGCCCCAGCTTCTGCGCGGCCAACGCCAGCTCGGCCCCGCCGAGCTCCATCGCGTCGTGCCAGATCGACTCGGGGTAGTAGGCGTTCGGCAGCGCGGTGGTCAGCGGGCTCGGCGGCGTGCTGGTGTCAGCCTGCGCATACACCGAGACAGCAGCCTGATACTCAGCGGCGGCCTGCGCGGGGTTGCGGGTGGCGTCCACCTGCGCGGCCAAGGCGAACGCGGCAGCCATCCGGCCGGCGATGTTCGGACTGATTTTCGCGCCGGGATTGGCGGCCAGGAACGCCGGACGGTGCGCGGCGGCGTACCGGTCGGCCGTTGCGGTGTCGCCGTCGTCCTTCTGCGGCAGCCGCCACAGGTCGTGGTCGCCGAAGAAGGTGCCCGCGGAGTTTCCCGAACCGATGCCGACCTGCAGGACCAGCGTCTTCGTCTTCTGGTTCCAGGCCTTGTTCAGCCAGGTCTCACCGTAGTGCGCCTCGGCGGACAGGCTGGCCGGGGCCGCCGGGCCCAGGGCGCGCTGGGCGGCCAGCAGCGTGATGTCGCCGAAGGCCTCGTTGGTGGAGAACTTCAGGTAGTCGCCGGCGTCGAACCAGCCCCCGGAGACGTCGACCGTCCCGGACAGCTTGGTCAGGTCCGCGGTGGTGATGGCGTCGGAGCCGCCGGCGGCGAACTTCGGCCAGGCGTAGATGCCCGCCGAGGAGTCGAACAGGTGCGAGGGCTTGCGGTCCAGGGCGCCGGCGATGACGTCCGCGCCGTCGCGCTGGGTCTGGAAGAAGGTGACGCCGTCGGTGACGAGCTTGCCGTACAGCGTGTCGGCGCCGGTGACGGTGAACGACGGCGAGCTGCCCGCGGCGCTCCCGGCGACCGTGATGTGATACCTGCCCGGCGTCTTCAGGCCGCTGAAGACGATCGGGTAGACGTCCGGGTAGGCGGTGTTCCACTTGCCGAGGCTCTTGGCCCCGACCTTGCCGGTGAGCACCGTCTTGCCGCCGGAGTCCACGACCGAGAACGTCGCCCCGGACACCGCCGCCCCGGTCATCAGGTACGCCTGCTTCACTTCGCCGGCCAGGAACCCGGCCTGGTCCACGCGGACCAGCCCGGCGGTGGCGGCCTGCGCGGGCTGCGACAGGACGGTGGCGGTGCCGACGGTCAGCCCGGCCAGCCCGATGGCGGCGAGCGCGGCGACGGTCTTGCGGCGGCGTATGCGTGGTCGTGCCCTGGACACCATGGGGAGAGACCCTTCTTCAGTTAGGAAAGCTTCCTAACGAGACGTGCCGCGAACCTATCCGCGGCACCGCACGCCGTCAAGGGGCTGAATCGGCTCCGGTGCGCGCCCGCTCAGCCCGGAACAGACAGCGTCCCCACGCTAGTGTTGACGCAAGGCCTGTGACGAACGGTGGGGGTGGGCATGGCCGAGCACACGAGCGTCCGGCGCCGGACCGGTCTGGCGCTGATCCTGACTCTGCTGCTGGTGTTCGCGGCGGCGTGCAGATCGACGGCGGATTCGGGCTCCTCTTCATCGGGATCGTCGGGCGGCACGTCCGTGGTGGCGGCCTCATCGGCGCCGACGACGGCTGAAGCACAGAAGATCTGCGGGGCTCCGCCCTGCGTCCGCTTCGTCTCCCGCGGGAACACCAAGACCCTGTCGACCACGATCGCCGACCATCCGGTCCTGAGCACGGTCGCGCTGCACGCCGCCGTCATGGTCCTGTGCGGCGGGATCCTGTGCCTGCTCGGCGAGGGCGTGAGCCTGGACTACGTGGGCCACGCGGCCAAGGACGCGACCGCGCAGCACGCGTGCATGCGGGTGAACATCCTGTCGGACTCCGACAAGTGGAAGCTGGTCAGCATCACGACGTCGAACCAGAGTCCTTACTGCACGGATTGACGGCCGCCGCTCCTTATCATGAGCGGATGCATGTCGAGCCCTTCGCTGTCGCTGTTCCGGACGCGGTCCTGAACGATCTGCGCGAGCGGATCGGGCGTACGCGGTGGCCGGATGCGGCGCCCGGCGAGGCCTGGAGCCAGGGCGTCGAGGTGGGCTATCTGCGGGAGCTGCTGGCCTATTGGGCAGACGGGTACGACTGGCGCGCTGCCGAGCGTGAGCTCAACCGGTACCAGCATCGAGTGGCCGATGTGGATGGGACGCGGATTCATTTCGTGCACCATCGCAGCGAGGCCACCGAGGCCGGCGAGAACAGCGCCAGCATCCCCCTCGTCCTGACCCACGGCTGGCCGAGCACCTTCGCCGAGATGCTCGGCCTGGTCGATCGTCTCGGGGACCGCTTCGACCTCGTGGTCCCCTCGCTCCCGGGCTACATCTACTCCCAGCGTCCGGGGCACGTCGGTGTCGATCGGCGCCACGTAGCCGGGATGTGGCACCGGCTCATGCAAGGGCTCGGATACGAGCACTACGGCGCGTGCGGCGGCGACTTCGGTGCCGGGGTGGCCACGCACATGGCGCTGCTGGAGCCCGAACGCGTGATCGGGATTCACCTGAGCACGCCGGAGCTGGCGCCCTACATCGGCCCTGGTTCCCCGCCCCTGACGCCCGAGGAGCAGGCGTACATCGCGCACGTGGAGCGCTGGGAGCAGACCGAGCGCGGCTACAGCGCGGTCCAGTCGACCCGGCCGCAGACCCTCGGCTACGCCCTGAACGACTCCCCCGCCGGCCTCGCGGCCTGGGTGCTGGACAAGTGGCGTTCGTGGTCCGACAGCGGCGGCGACCTGGACGCCACCTTCGGCCGCGACAACCTGCTGACGATGCTCACCTTGTGGTGGGCGACGGACTCCATCACCAGCTCGATGCGCGACTACTACGACAACCGCTGGCACGGCAGCCCGATCGGCGCAGCCGACCGGGTCCGGGTCCCGACCGCCATGGCGGTGTTCGCGAACGAGCTCGTGCCCGAAGGCGAGGTGCCGCGCACCTGGTACGAACGCCTGTACCAGGTCGAGCGGTGGACCGTGTTCCCGCACGGCGGGCACTTCGCAGCGATGGAGGAGCCGGATGCGCTGGCCGCCGATATCGGAGAGTTCTTCGGCGGGCGACGGTGATCAGCTTGGCGGCGACCACGGTAATCACGAATAGAGGGTGACCAGATCCCGGCCCGCCTCGGCGGCCATGCGCAGGATGTCGTTCACGAGCTCGAACAGCTCCTCGGACTCGGGCTCGTCCAGCTCGGCGAGCGCATCCGCACCGGCCTCGTCCAGCGCTTTCACGACATCGGCCAGCTCGGACCGGGTCAGCCAGCCCATCGAGGGGAAACCGGACCACCGGACTCCGGCCAGCGGACGTTCCAGCAGGAATCCAGCAATCTCAGCGCCGATCAGACCACCGAGGACCTCGTCGACGAACCGGTCTCGGAACCAGGTGCCGCCGGCGGAGCCGTGGTCCACAACATCGACCGGGCTGCCCAGCTCCCGCAGCAGATCAACAGCCTGCTTCGCGACGATCAAGGGGTCGCTCGGAAGGTCCTGGGCGGCGAGCCGCGCGGTCAGCTCGTCCAGCGAGACCGTGTAAAACCCCAATGTGTAGCTCATCCGCAGCTCCCCCTCCGATGTCGACACCGCGAAAGCCGGCGGCGCCGGGCGATCCTGTCACGAACCGGCCCGGCGCCGTCGGCACCCTGCGACACCGCGCGGACTACTCGATCCGCTCCCCGCGCTCGGCCTTCTCGATCAGCGACTGCGGGACCGCGAAGCGCTCCCCGTACTTCTCGTGCAGCTCCTTGGCGCGCGCCACGAAGCCGGTGACGCCGCCGTCGTAGCCGTTGATGTACTGGATCACGCCGCCGGTCCAGGCCGGGAAGCCGATGCCGAGGATCGAGCCGATGTTCGCCTCGGCCACCGAACGCAGGACGCCCTCGTCCAGGCAGCGGACGCTGTCCAGCGCCTCGGCGAACAGCATGCGCTCCTGCATGTCCTGGAACGGAATGCCCACGTGCGGCGGGAAGGCCTCGCGCAGGCCCGGCCACAGGCCGGTGCGCTTGCCGTCCTCGTAGTCGTAGAAGCCGGCTCCGGCGGAGCGGCCGCCGCGGCCGAACTCGTCGACCATGCGGTTGATCACGGTCTCCGAACCGTGCTCGGCCCAGGCCTGGCCGGACGCCTCAGCGGCGGCGCGCGTCTCCCCGCGGATCTTCTGCGGCAGGGTCAGCGTCAGCTCGTCCATCAGCTGCAGCGGCGGCGCCGGGTAGCCGGCCTGCGAGCCCGCCTGCTCGATCGACGGCGGGCGCAGGCCCTCGCTCACCATCGCCATCGCCTCGTCCAGGAAGCGCCCGATGACGCGGGAGGTGAAGAAGCCGCGGCTGTCGTTGACGATGATCGGCGTCTTCTTGATCTGCCGGGCCAGGTCGAAGGCCTTGGCGATGGCCGCGTCCGAGGTCTGCTCGCCGGCGATGATCTCCAGCAGCGGCATCTTGTCCACCGGGGAGAAGAAGTGCAGCCCGATGAAGTCGCCCCGTCGCGTGACCGCCTCGGCCAGGCCGGTGATCGGCAGCGTGGAGGTGTTCGAGCCCAGCAGCGCGTCGGGGGCGACGACGTCCTGGATCTCGCCGAACACCTTGCCCTTCAGCTCCGGCGACTCGAAGACGGCCTCGATGACCAGGTCGGCACCGGCGGCGTCGGCGGGGTCGGCCGTCGGGCGGATCCGGGCCAGGACGGCGTCGGCGGCCTCGCGCGTCATCTTCCCGCGGGACACCGCCTTGTCCAGGATCCCGGCCGAGTACGCCTTGCCCTTCTCGGCGGCCTCGACGCTGACGTCCTTCAGCACGACCTCGATCCCGGCCCGCGCGCAGACGTAGGCGATCCCGGCGCCCATCATGCCCGCGCCGAGCACCGCGACCTTGGTCGCCTTCCACGGGGCGAAGCCCTCCGGACGCGAGGCGCCGTTGGTCACCTTCTGCATGTCGAAGAAGAACGCCTGCGTCATGTTCTTCGCGACCTGACCGGTGACCAGCTCGACGAAGTACCGCGCCTCGATCGTCAGCGCGTTGTCGAAGTCCACGCGCGCGCCCTCGACGGCGGCGGCCAGGATGTTGCGCGGCGCCGGGTAGTTCGCGCCCTTGAGCTGCTTGCGCAGGTTCGCCGGGAACGCCGGCAGGTTCGCGGCGAACTTCGGGTTCTTCGGGTCGCCGCCGGGGATCCTGTAGCCGGGCACGTCCCAGGGCTGCCTGGCCTCGGGGTTGGCCAGCACCCAGGACTTCGCGGCGGCCAGCATCTCCTCGGGAGTGGCCACGACCTCGTGCACCAGACCGTTGTCGCGCGCCGCGTCCGGCTTGTACCGCTGGCCCTGAAGCAGGACCTTGAGAAGCGCGTCCGTGATGCCGAGCAGGCGCACCGAGCGCACCACTCCCCCGGCACCGGGCAGCAGGCCGAGCGTGACCTCGGGGAAGCCGATCTCAGAACCCTTAGCGTCCAGGGCCACCCGATAGTGACACGACAGCGCGATCTCCAGGCCGCCGCCGAGCGCCGCGCCGTTGATCGCCGCCGCGACCGGCCTGCCGAACGTCTCCAGGCGCCGCAGCAGAGCCTTGATCTGCACGTTGCGCGCCATGATGTCGGCGGCGTCCTCGGGCCGCGCCTGAATCAGCTCATTGAGGTCACCGCCGGCGAAGAAGGTCTTCTTCGCGGAGGTCACGACCACCCCGGCGATGTCGTCCTTCTCGGCCTCCAGCCGGTCCAGGACCGGTCCGAGGGCCTCCAGGAAGGCGCGGTTCATGGTGTTGGCGGACTGGCCGGGCGCGTCCATGGTCAGGGTGACCACGTTGTCGGCGTCGCGCTCCCAGCGGATGTGGTTCTGCTCGCTCATATCCCTCGTCCCGCCCTCAGACCCGCTCGACAATGGTGGCAATGCCCATACCGCCGCCGACGCACAGCGTCACCAGGCCGCGGCGCAGGTCCCGGCGCTCCAGCTCGTCCACGATCGTGCCGATCAGCATCGCGCCGGTGGCGCCCAGCGGGTGGCCCATGGCGATCGCGCCGCCGTTGACGTTGACCTTCTCCAGCGGCAGCGCTCCCCTTCCGTCGCCCATCTCGCGCACGAAGCGCAGCACGACGGCGGCGAAGGCCTCGTTGATCTCGACCAGGTCGATGTCCTCGATGCCCAGCCCGGCCTTGGCCAGCGCCTTCTTCGAGGCCGGCGCGGGGCCGGTGAGCATGATCGTGGAGTCGGCGCCGGAGACGGCGGTGGACAGGATGCGGGCCCGCGGCGTCAGGCCCGCGGCCTGCCCGGCGTGCTCGTTGCCGATCAGCACCAGCGCGGCCCCGTCGACGATGCCCGAGGAGTTGCCGGCGTGGTGGACGTGGTCGATCTTCTCCACCCAGTGGTACTTCTGCAGCGCGACGGCGTCGAAACCGCCGAGGTCGCCGATCGCCTCGAAGGAGGGCTTGAGCCCGGACAGGGTCTGCACGGTCGTGCCGGGGCGGATGAACTCGTCCTCGTCCAGGATCGTCAGGCCGTTGCGGTCCCGGACCGGGATCACGGACTTCTTGAAGTGGCCGGCGGCGCGCGCCGCGGCGGCCAGCTCCTGCGAGCGGACGGCGAACTCGTCGACCTCGGTGCGGGAGAAGCCCTCGATCGTGGCGATGAGGTCGGCGCCGATGCCCTGCGGGATGAAGGAGATGTCGTAGGCGGTCTCGGGGTCCTCGAACCAGGCGCCGCCGTCGGAGGCCATCGGCACGCGGGACATCGACTCCACGCCGCCGGCCAGGATCAGGTCCTCGCCGAGGCCCGAGGCGACCTTCTGCGCCGCGGTGTTCACGGCTTCGAGCCCCGAGGCGCAGAACCGGTTGAGCTGGACGCCGGCGGTCGTGTCCGGGAGCCCGGCGGTCAGCGCCGAGACCTTGGCTATGTCCGAGCCCTGCTCGCCGATCGGGGACACCACGCCGAGGATGACGTCCTCGATCAGCGCCGGGTCCAGGTTCGGGTGGCGGGCCTGCATGTCCTCGATCAGGCCGACCATGAGGGAGATCGGCTTGACGGTGTGCAGCGAGCCGTTCTGCTTGCCCCGGCCGCGCGGTGTCCGGATCGCGTCGTAGACGTACGCGTTCGACATCGCTCTTCCTTTCTTCGGTTCGACGTTCGGTATTCGCGTTCGGCGTCCGCTACAGCGAGCGGGCGATCAGTTCCTTCATGATTTCGTTGGCGCCGCCGTAGATGCGCTGGACCCGGCCGTCGGCGAACAGCCGGGCGATCGGGTATTCGAGCATGTAGCCGTAGCCGCCGTGCAGCTGCACACAGCGGTCGATCACCTCGGTCTGGCGGTCGGTGATCCAGTACTTGGCCATCGAGGCGGTGGTGGCGTCCAGGCCACCGTCGAGGTGCTTGACGACGCAGTCGTCGAAGAACACCCGGGCCACGCGGGCGATCGTGGCGCACTCGGCCAGCTCGAAGCGGGTGTTCTGGAGCTTGAACAGGGGCCGGCCGAAGGCCTCGCGCTCCTTGGTATAGGCCACGGTGTGGTCAACAGCGGCCTCCAGCATGGCCATTCCGATGGCCGCCACGAGCAGGCGCTCCTGCGGGAGCTGGACCATGAGCTGGATGAAGCCCTGGCCCTCGGCGCCGCCGAGGAGGTTCTCGGCGGGGACGCGCAAGCCGTCGAAGAAGAGTTCGGCGGTGTCGGTGCTGTGCTGGCCGACCTTCTTCAGGACGCGGCCGCGGGCGAAGCCGGGGGTCTCGGTGCCGTCGCCGGGTTCGCCGACCTCGGCGACCAGCAGGGACACTCCGTGGGCGCCCTGGCTGGAGTCGGTCTTGGCGACGATGATGATCAGCCCGGCGTTGTAGCCGTTGGTGATGAAGGTCTTGGCGCCGCCGATGACGTACTCGTCGCCGTCGCGGACCGCTTTGGTGGCGACGTTCTGCAGGTCGGAGCCGGTGCCGGGCTCGGTCATGGCGATCGCGCCGATCAGGTCGCCGGAGGCCATGCGCGGCAGCCAGCGCAGCTTCTGCTCCTCGGTGGCGTAGGCGTTGATGTAGTGCGCGACGATGCCGGCGTGCACGACGATCGCCATCGCGCCGGCGCCGGAGCGCATCTGCGCCTCGGCGATGGCGACCTCGTGGGCGAAGGTGCCGCCCCCGCCGCCGTACTCCTCGGGGATGGAGGCGCACAGCAGCCCGATCTTCCCGGCCGCCTGCCAGATGTCCTTGCTCGGGAAGCCCTGCGCGGCGAACTCCTCCTCGCGCGGCAGCGCCTCGTGGGTGAAGAAGGCCGTCGCGAGCTCGCGCAACGCCTCCACGTCGTCGGTCGCCCAGGCCGCTCTGCTCATCTGCAACTCCATGTCTGCCGAGGCCCACCGCCTAACGGCGATTAACATCGCGCGCCCGGGACGCCGGTGTCAAGAGCACCGCCAGCATCAGCGCGCGCAGCCGCCCGGCCAGCCCGGGCCGGTCCAGCAGGCGGCGGGTACGGGCCGTGTCGTTGACGACGGCGAACGCGGCGAGCACGCGGATCCGGATCTCCTCGGCGGACGCGCCGGGATTGGCGACGGCCATGAGCGCGGCCCACTGCGCGGTGTAGGCACGCTGGAAGCGCCGGGTCTCGGCACGGTCGCGATCGGGCAGGTTGTGGCCCTCGGTGAAGTAGGCGGCCACGAGGTCCCGGGAGGACAGGACGGTGGCGACGTAGCGGCTGGCCAGGTCCGCGAGGGTGGCGAGGGCGGCTGCTGGGGCGGATGGCGCGAGCGCCGAGGCGAAAGTGGGAGCACTGCCGGTGCCAGTGTCAGTGTCAGTGCCAGTGCCAGTGCCAGTGCCAGTGCCAGTGCCAGTGCCAGCACCGGCAGTGTCAGATCCGGCATCGGCGTCGGCACCGGCGTCGGAGCTGGCACCGCCAGTTTCAGGTCCGGCGTCTGCATCGGCATCGGAGCTGGCACCGCCGGTTTCGGGTCCGGCGTCGGCGTCGGCGTCGGCGCCAGTACCGGCACCAGCACCAGCACCCGAGCCGGCCGGCCCGGCAGCATCCGCGTCACTCCGCAACCGCTCCCCGATCCGCTCCGTGATCGTCCGCAGCAGCTCGGTCTTCCCGGCGAAGTGGCTGTAGACACTCGGGCCCGCGATCCCCGCCGCCGCCCCGATCTCGTCCAGCGTCACCTCGTGGTAGCCGCGGTCCCAGAAGAGCCGTGCCGCCGCCGCCAGGATCTGCTCTTTCCGATCTTCCGCGGCCGGCTCCTGGGGCCCGTTATCTTCGCGAATTTCGCCGAAATGCACCGACACCACGTCCATCGCGATGCCGGCCAGCAGTTCCTCGAACGCCGCGCGCGGCAGCCGCACCCGGTGGTCCGAGATGCTCCCCATCACGCTCAGCGCCGCCCACGCCACCAGCTCCGCGTCCGCCGGCTCCAGTTCCGGCCGCAGCGTGCGCAGCTCCGCGACCACCGTGTCGGTGGCCTCCCCCATGCGCTTGGCGAGGTCGGCGGCGTCCTCCGGAGCGAGGTGGCGGTACTCGCGGCGCCACATGATGCCGAACTCCGGCCTGCGGATCACGAAAGCGGCCAGGTCCCGGTACGTCCTGCGCAGCCGCTCGGCCGGGTCCGACATCCCGGCCAGGTCCGCGGCCAGGACCTGGGCCATCTCGTCGAAGCCCGAGCGCACCACCTCGGCCAGGACGGCCTGCTTGCCCGGGAAGTGGCGGTAGATGGCCGGCCCGGACAGGCCCGCGGCGGCGGCGATGTCGCCGACGGTCACGTTGTGGTAGCCGTCGCGGGCGAACAGGCCGGCCGCGATGGCCGTCAGCTGGTCGCGGCGCGTGCTGGTCCGCGAGGTCCGGGTCGTCATGAAAATCAGCTTGATCCCGCGCCGCCGCCGCTGACAAGGCCGCAGCCGCCTCAGTGCTCCGGCAGGTCGACCACGGCCACGTCCGACACGTGGGCCCGGATCCGGTCCGGAGGCAGCGCCACGGCCCGGGCCCAGTAGTAGACCACCAGGCTCACCGCCGCGACCGCGACGATCGATGTCCACTCGGTCAGCCACGGGTCCTTCATCGGCCCGAACGCGCTGACCCGCACGATGATCCCGATCGCCAGCAGATACGGCACCAGCCACTGCGCCGAGCGCAGCTCCAGCGGCGTCTCCGCGGGGTTCAGATGCAGCACGCGGGAGAGCGCCAACAACGCGTAGCCGAGCAGGATCGCGAAGCCGAGCCGCTCGTCGGTACGCCAGCCGGACCACAAGATGATCAGGTTCGCGACGATGAACGCGAACGGCGCCATCACCGGCCCGGCGGCCAGCCGGTAGGGGCGCTCCATGTCCGGCAGCTTCTCGCGGAAGACACCGAAGGCCAGCGGCGCCCCGGCGTACATCAGCACACTGGCCGAGGTGATGAAGCCCACGAGCTCCTGCCAGCTGGGGAACGGCAGGAAGCAGATGCACGCGGCCACGAACGCGGTGATCATGCCCAGCCACGGCACGCCGCGCCGCGTCACGTGCTCGTACTGCACCGGGATGTACCCGTTGCGGCTCAGGCCGTAGGTGATCCGCGAGGTCGAGGTCGTGTAGATCAGGCCGGTGCCGCCGGGCGAGACGATCGCGTCGATGTACAGGATCGTCGCCAGCCAGCCCAGCCCGATCAGCGTCGCCAGCCCGGCGAACGGCCCGCTGATGTTCTTGTAGTCCAGGTGCGCCCAGCCCGCGGCGAAGGTCTCGGCCGGGAGCGCGGCGATGTACACGACCTGCAGCATGATGTAGATCGTGGCGCCGATCAGGATCGAAAGGATCGTCGCGCGCGGGATGTCGCGCCTGGGGTTGCGGGACTCGCCGGCCAGCTGGATCGCCTGCTCGAAGCCGAGCAGGGCGAAGATGATGCCGGAGGTCGACACCGCCGACATGACGCCGTGCGCGCCGAACGGCATGAAGCCGCCGCCGGACTCCGCCGTGAAGTTCGAACTGTGGAAGTGGGTGAACGCCAGCACGAAGATCGTGAGCAGCGGCACCCCGACCTTCCACCACGTGGCGGCGTTGTTCACGGCGGCCAGCTTCTGGATGCCGAGGAAGTTCACGGCGGTGAACACCGCCATCAGCAGCACCGCGACCAGGATGCCGGAGCCGGTGAGCGTGCCGTCCTTGTGCTGCCAGCCGTCGGCCCAGGAGTAGTGCTGCGCGTAGCCGATCATCGCCTGCACCTCGATCGGCGGGACGGTGACGGCCTGCAGCCAGGTGAACCACCCGAACGAGGCCCCGGCCGCGCCGCCGAAGGCGTAGTGCGGGTAGCGGGCCGTGCCGCCGGCGACGGGGAACATGCCGCCGAGCTCGGCGTGCACGAACGCCAGCGCGATGATCGCCACCGCCGCGATGCCCCAGCTGATCAGCGCGGCAGGACCGGCCGCGACCAGCGCCTTCTGCGCGCTGTACAGCCAGCCCGACCCGATGATCGACCCCTCGGAGGCCCACAGCAGACCGATCAGGCCGATGTCGCGCCGCAGATGCGTCGAGGGTCCAGACCCGCCGGCCGCGCCTGCCGCCGCCTCGTATTCCGCCATACATGGACGTTTAGCCTAAAAGGGTTCTTTTATAAACTTTCTGACGCCGAACGGGTCACCGGCAGCGCGGCAGCCCGGGCTGAGAAGAGGGGGTCAGGCTCCTGCGACCGACTCCCTGGCCTCGGCCGGACCGACGGCGTCGCGGGCCAGCGCCGCGCGCTCCCGGCACTCCGGCAAGGTGCGCTCGCTCAGTGCCGCGTGGACCGCCGGGACCGCGGCCGCGGCCATCGACAACGACGTCACCCCCAGCCCGACGAGCACCGGAGCCAGCCGCGGATCGGCCGCCGCCTCGCCGCAGACGCCCACCGGCTTGCCCGCCGCCCGCCCGGCCTCGGCGGCCAGCGCGATCAGCTCCAGCAGGGCCGGCTGCCAGGGGTCGAGCAGGTCGGGCAGGCGCCCGTCCTGGCGGTCGGCGGCCATCGTGTACTGGCCGAGGTCGTTGGTGCCGATGGACAGGAAGTCCAGGTGCTCCAGCAGGCGGGCCGCCCGCAGCGCCGCCGCGGGGATCTCGATCATGGCGCCGACATGCTCCAGGCCGTGGGCCCGCGCCCGGGCGGCGAACTCCGCGGCCTCGGCCGGGGTGGCGACCATCGGAGCCATGGTCCAGACCTCGCAGGACGCTTCGGCGGCGGCCAGGGCGATCGCGGCGAGCTGGTCGTCGAGGACCTCCGGGCGCAGGCGCGCGGTCCGCAGGCCCCTGACGCCGAGCGCCGGGTTCTCCTCGTCGGGCAGGCCGAGGAACGGCAGGGGTTTGTCGGCGCCGGCGTCCAGGGTGCGGATGACGACGCGGGTGCCGGGGTCGGGGAAGGCTTTGAACAGCTCCAGGTAGGCGGCGTGTTGTTCGGCGACGGAGGGTGCGTCCTTGCGGCCGAGGAACAGGAACTCGGTGCGCAGCAGGCCGACGCCTTGGGCGCCGGCGCGGACGTCCTTGATCGAGCCGATGTTCAGGTAGAGGGAGACAGGGTGGCCGTCCTTGGTGTGGCAGGGGCCGAGGTCGGCGAGGTCGGTCTGGGTTCTCCCGCGCGGGACCGTATTGGGTGCGCCGGCCTCGACGCCGACCGTCACCGTCCCGGCAGTGCCGTCCACCGCGACGACGGTCCCGTCGGCGACCCCGGTCACGCCGGCGACCGCGACGATCGCCGGGATGCCGAGGCCGCGCGCCAGGATCGCGGTGTGGCTGGTCGGTCCGCCGCGCTCGGTGGCGATCGCGAGGACCTGGTCGGGGTTCAGGTTCGCGGTGTCGGCGGGGGCCAGGTCGGCGGCCACCAGGACGAAGGGGTGGCCGGGGTCGGGAATGCCGGGGATCGGACGGCCGAGGACGGTCGCCACGGCGCGGTCGCGGAGGTCTTCGAGGTCTGCGGCACGCTCGGCGAGGTAGCCGCCGCCTTCGCGGAGCAGGTCGGCCTGGGCATCGAAGGCTTCGGTGAGGGCGTGGGCGGCGTCGGAACCGGCGCCGACACGCTGGTCGATGTCCTCGGCGAGGAGCGGGTCTTGCGCGATCATCGCAAGAGCTTCGAGAATCTCCCGCGCCTCGCCGGAGAGACGCTCGGCACGCTCCGACAGGTCGGCGGCGACCGCGTCGACGCTTTGGCGGGCCGAGGCCCGTTCGCCGGCCGGATCGGTCACGCGGTGCGGCGGCGGGAGAGGGGCCGGGGCAGTCATGCGCACGACCGGACCGATGGCCGTGCCCGCGCTCACTCCGACGCCGCTGAGCACCGCCGCACCAGCTGCCCCCGACTGCCCGGCACTCTGGCCCGCCGCAGTCGCGAGCCCGCCGGATCCACCAAGCTCACCGGCCTGCGCCGCAGCAGCGACCACCGCGCCGCCGGCCTCCTGCTCAGGCATCGCCGGTCTCCTCATCCAGGTTCCGCGCTATCAGCTCCGCCAGCGCCGCGACCGCCTCCTCGGCCCCGTCGCCGTCGGCCTCCAGGGTGACCTCCGTGCCCTGCTTCACCCGCGCCGCGAGCACCGCGAGGATGCTGCGGGTGTCGATCGCCGGCCGGTCGCCCACCCGGAGGCGCACCGTCGCCGGCTGCTCCGCGGCTGCCTGTACCAACAGTTTCGCCGGGCGGGCGTGCAGCCCGCTGGTGGATCCGACGACGACGGTGCGCTCGATCATCTCTGGTGTCTCCTCAGCTCGGGACTCGGTGGTTCAGGGCCGTGGTTCAGGGCCGTGGGCCGTGGTTCAGGGCTCGATGGTGACCTTGATGGCCTCGCCCTTGGCGACGATGTCCAGCCCGTCCAGCACCTTCTCCAGCGGCAGCCGGACCGAGATCAGGTCCTTGACCGGCACCTCGCCGGTGGCGATGAGCTGCAGGGCGCGGGCGTTGTGCGCCGGCGAGGAGCCGTTGGCGCCGACGATCGTCAGCTCGCGGTAGTGAACCAGGTTGGAGTCCAGGGTGATCGTCGGCTTGTCCTTGGGCAGGCCGCCGAAGAAGCTGATGCGCGCCCGCGGCGCGGCGATCTGCAGCGCCTGCTCCTGCGCCGCGCCGGCGGCGGTCGCCGTGATCACCACGTCGGCACCGCGGCCGTTGGTGAGCTTGCGGACCTGCTCGACGATGTCGCCGTCCTCGGCGCAGACCGTGTCGTCGGGCTGGACCAGGTCGGCGGCCAGCTGGAGCCGCTCGCGGTTGACCTCGATCATGATGATGCGCGCCGCGCCGCGCGAGCGTGCCAGGCGCACGTGCAGGCAGCCGATCGGGCCGGCGCCGAAGATCGCCACCACGTCGCCCGGGCCCACCCCGGCCAGCTCCTGGCCGTTGAGCACGCACGCCAGCGGCTCGGTGACCGAGGCCTCGTCGGCGCCGACGCCGTCGGGGATGCGGTTCATCCCGTCCACGGCCAGCACGCTCGGCGGGACCACCATGTACTCGGCGAACCCGCCCTCGTACTGGTAGCCCATCGACTCCTGGTTCAGGCACACGGTCTGGTGCCCGCGCGTGCACTCGTCGCAGGTGCCGTCCGGGATCGCGGCGATCACCTGCACGCGGTCCCCCGGCGCCCAGCCCTCGACGCCCGCGCCGACCTCGACGATCTCCCCGGCGATCTCGTGCCCCATGACCCGGGGCGGGCTGATGCGGAAGTGCCCGGAGCGGAAGATCTTCAGATCGGTCCCGCACATCGAGCAGGCCAGCACCCGGATCTTCACCTCTCCGGCTGCGGCGGAGGGTTCGGGCACCTCCTCGATCCGGACGTCCCCGGGTCCATGGAACACTGCGGCCTTCATACGTTCTCTGCCTTTCCTTCCGGCTGGAGCAGCCGGATCACTTCGTCGGCGGTTGTCGCCTGATGGAGCTCTTCAGAGCGCTCGGGGTCCATCAGGACCTCGGCGAGTTCGGCGAGGATGTCCAGGTGCCGGTCGCCCAGAGCGGCGATCGCCACGCACATCGACACCTCCTGGCCCCCGCCCCAGTCGACGGGTTCGGCCAGGGCCAGGACGGCCAGCGCGTCGCGCCGGACGTACTTCTTGCCGGCGGCCGTGGAGTGCGGGATCGCGACTCCGGCGCCGATGTAGGTGGAGATCTCGTCTTCGCGGTCCCGCATCGAGGGGACGTAGTCCTCGGTCACCGCGCCGACCGCGACGAGGAGCTCGCCGCACTGGCGGACCGCGTCATAGCGGTCGGCCGCGGGGACGCCGAACCGGACGGCCTGCTCGGCCAGCAGGCCGTCACGGGTGTCAGACATCGATGCTGCCGCCTTCCTTCACGGCCTTGACGACCTTGGTCACGGCCGGGTCGCCGAGGAAGATCTGGAACGTCACCACCGGCTTGCCGGGGGCGGCGGCCCGGGCCCGCTCGGCCAGGCTCTGCTGGGTCAGGATCAGGTCGGCGTCGGCCGGGATGGCCGAGACCTGCGCGTGCTCGACGGTCACGCCGGAGTTCTTCAGCTGCCGCTTCAAGGTGCCGGCCAGCATCACCGAGGACCCCATGCCCGCGTCGCAGGCCACGATGATCTTCTTGATGTCCGCCGCTGACAAGCTGCTCATGCCGTCGCTCCTTCCGGGGAGGACTGTGCCGGGGAGGACTGCGCCGGGACGGCCGCGCCGTCGCCGAAGCCCTCTGCCTCTTCGACTCCTTCGGCCCCTTCGGCCTCTTCCGGTTTCTCACCGCGTCCGAACCCGAGCAAGACCGAGGCGACGACGAACGACACCGCCGCGGCGACCACGACTCCGGCCAGGACTCCGAAGTAGCTCCCCTTGGGGGTCTCGGTGAGGTAGGCGAAGATCGAGCCCGGCGAGGGCGAGGCGACCAGTCCGGCGCCGGTGACCGAGAACACCGAGATGCCCGCGAACCCGCCCGCGATCGCGGCCAGGATCAGCCGCGGCTTCATCAGGATGTAGGGGAAGTAGATCTCGTGGATCCCGCCCAGGAAGTGGATGACGATGGCGCCGGGGACCGTCGGGCGCAGCGCGCGCGGGCCGAACAGCAGGTAGGCGCACAGGATGCCCAGGCCCGGACCGGGGTTGGACTCCAGCATGAACAGGATCGACTTGTGGTGCACCGCGCTCTGCGCGACCGCCAGCGGGTCCAGCACGCCGTGGTTGATGGCGTTGTTCAGGAACAGCACCTTCGCCGGCTCGATCAGGATGCTGACGAAGGGCAGCAGGTGGTGGTTCAGCACCCAGTTCACGCCGTGCCCGGCCCAGTCGGTCAGGTGGTTCACCGCGGGCCCGATCGCCCACTTGCCCAGCACCGCGAACCCACCGCCGATGATGCCCAGGGAGAAGTTGTCCACGAGCATCTCGAAGCCGGCCTTGAGGCGGTCGGCGGTCAGCTTGTCGAACTGCTTGAGCACCCAGGCCGAGATGGGTCCGGCGATCATCGCGCCGAGGAACATCGGCACCGAGGCGCCGACCACCACGCCGGTGGTGGCGATCGCGCCGATCACCGCGCCGCGCTGGCCGTGCACGATCCGGCCGCCGGTGTAGCCGATGAGGATCGGCAGCAGGTAGGTGATCATCGGCGAGACCAGCTCGCCGAGCGACTTGTTCGGGGTCCAGCCGGAGGGGATGAACAAGGCGGTGATCAGTCCCCAGGCGATGAAGGCGCCGATGTTCGGCATCACCATCGAGGCCAGGAACGAGCCGAACTTCTGTACCTTGGCCTTCAATCCGGTGCCGGTGGGGGCCGGCGTATAAGCCATCGAAGACATCGCGTCCTCCTAGGGACGTCAAGCGAATCGTTGGGGGTTGTTCCTCACTTGTCGTGCGCGTGCTGTGCTGTGGTGGCGGTGCGGTGCTGGCCGTGCTGTGCTGGCCGTGCTGTGCTGGCGGTGAAGCAGCCCTCGCCGAGAACCAGCGGTCGCGGCCTCAGCCGTTGTCGGCGAGAGGGACCGCTCCCGCCGGTTTACCTCCCGGGTCGCGGACGACCCGGATGCCCTCCCGGCTGACGTCCCCGGGGCCGGGCATCTGGCTGCCCGGCAGGCCGACGGCGGCCCGAGCCCATGCCATTCCCTCGATCAGGGCCTTCTCGCCTTGAGCACCGGCGGCCAGGAAGCCGGCCAGCAGCGCGTCGCCGGCGCCGACCGTGCTCACCGGATCGATCGCCTCTGCGGTGCCGAAGACCGCGCCGGACTCGTCGACGAGGACGGCGCCGTCCGAGCCCAGGCTCGCCACGACCGCCTTCACGCCGCGCGAGCGCAGCTTCTCGGCGGCCGCGACGACGTCGCCGAGGCTGACCAGGGGCGTCCCGACGGCGGCGGCCAGCTCCTGCCGGTTCGGCTTGATCAGATCCGGTCCGGCGTCGACCGCGGCCAGCAGCGCCGCTCCGCTGGTGTCGACCGCGACCCGGACCCCGTGCTCGGCGAACAGCGAGGTCAGGTTCGCGTAGACGTCGTCCGGGACGCCCGGCGGCAGGCTGCCGGACAGCACGGCCCAGGAGGCACCGGTGTTCTCAGTGCCCTGCGGCACACACCGGTCCACCACGGTCTCGGCCAGCAGCGCCACTTCCGCAGCCGTCAGCGCCCCGCCGGGGGCGTTGACCTTCGTGGCGCGGCCGTCCGCCTCGACCAGCGTGATGTTCGACCGCGTCCAGCCCTCGACCGGGACCTCGGTCACCGGGACGCCGGCGTTCTGCAGCAGCCGCACCAGTTCCTCGCCGTCGGGCCCCGCGCACGGGATCACCGCGTGCGAGCCGACGCCGAAGGCCCGCAGCACCCGGGTCACGTTCACGCCCTTGCCGCCGGGGTCGATCCGCGAGGAGGCGGCGCGCAGCACCTCTCCCAGGCGCAGCGACTCCAGGGCGAGCGTGCGGTCCAGGCTGGGGTTCAGGGTCAGGGTCACGATCATGCCCGGACCACCCGCACCCCGGCGCTGCCGAAGTCGGCGGCGGTCTCCTCGTCCAGACCGGTGTCGGTGACGAACAGGTCGACGTCGTCCAGGCCGCCGAAGCGCGCCATGCAGTCGTTGCCGACCTTGGTGTGGTCGGCCAGCAGGACGGTGCGGCGGGCGGCGCCGATCATCGCCCGCTTCACCGCGGCCTCGGCCAGGTCCGGCGTGGTCAGCCCGCGCGCCACGGAGACCCCGTTGGTCGCCAGGAACGCCACGTCCACACACAGCTGGGACAGCGGGGCCAGGGCCCATTCGTCCACGGCGGCCAGCGTGCGGCCGCGGATCCGGCCGCCGAGCATCAGGACCGTGAGATTGGGCCGGGCGACCAGCTGCGCGGCCGGCGCCGGGGCGTTGACCACGACGGTCAGCTCGCGGTCGGCGGGCAGCACCGAGGCCAGCCGGCCGGTGGTGGTCCCGGCGTCGATGATGATCGAGCCCTCCTCCGGGACCTGGTCCAGCGCGGCCTTGGCGATCCGCTCCTTCTCCGCGGTCATGCTCTGGTCGCGCACGGCCAGCGCCGGCTCGAAGCCCAGCCGCTCGACCGGGATGGCCCCGCCGTGCACCCGGCGCACGAAGCCGGCCCGCTCGAGAACCGTCAGATCTCGGCGGATCGTCTCGGTGGTCACCGTCAGGTCCTCGGCCAGGACCACGACGTCCACCCGGCCGTCGACGCGTGCCTTGTGCAGGATCGCCTGCTGTCGTTCCTCTGCGTACATGGGCCACCCCGGGTTGTTCGCCGCGCTGAAGCGTGATGCGGTTTGGTTTCCACGCCGTTTCCCTTTGTTCGTGTTGGTTTTACGCCTCCGCCGAGGGGCTGTCAAGGCTCCGGCCGCCCTCGGATCCCGCTCCGGCCCCCGCCCCGGTGCCGGCTTCGACCCCCGCTCCGACCTCGGCCGTCGCAGGCTTCTGTTTCTTTGGGCCGAGACCCTGGCCGTCGGCGCCGGGCGGGAGTAGCATCCCGGGTGAATTCGAGGATTGAATCGATTTAATCCATCAGCGCGACCTCCGCAAGCTGTGCACTCCCATCGCTCCCCGTGAGCTCGTTTCCCCATGCCCGAAAACGTTTCAGGAGGGGTACCACTGTGAAGCACCTACCGATCGCCCTGCTCGCGTTCGGCCTGACAGCCGGCGGTGTGGGCACCGTCGCCGGCACTCCCGCGCCCGCTCCGACGCCACACTCGGCGCCACATCCGGCCAAAGCCCACACCGCGGCCGCGAACCCCTGCGCGGCGGACAACCTGTCCCCCACGTCGCGAACCGTGGCTCCGGTCGCGGTCTTCACGACGAGCGGGACCGTCGGAAACGCTTCCGCTCTTCTGAACGGACAGAACACCAGGCTGACCGGCAACGGCTCGGCTGTGACGCTGGACTTCGGTAAGGACGTCGGCGGCCTGGTGACTTTGCGCTTCGCCGATGCCAGCGACGCCAACCAGAGCGTCGGCTTGGCGTTCTCGGAGTCCAACCAGTTCGTCGGCAACAGCAGCGACGCCTCCAGCGGCGGTGGCGCGGACGGGGCGATAACCACAGCGGTCCCGTCCGGCGGCGGTAGCTACACGATGCCTAAGGACAAACTGCGCGGCGGGTTCCGGTATCTGACGCTGTTCCTGAACTCCGGCGGCTACGCCGATCTCGACGGCGTTTCGCTCGCGTTCAGCGCGGCGCCCAACGCCTCGAACCCGGCTGCGTACCCGGACTACTTCTGCTCGAACGACACGACGCTGAACAGCCTCTGGTACGCCGGTGCCTACACCACGCAACTCGACACGATCGACCCGACCGAGGGCCGGGTCTGGCCGCCGCCTTCGTCCGGCTGGGAGAACAACGGCGTCGTCGGCAGCGGCACCGAGGTGCTCACCGACGGCGCGAAGCGGGACCGGTCGGTGTGGCCCGGGGACATGGGTGTCTCGGCGACGACGGCTTACGTGAGCACGGATGACATGCTCGGCGTGCGCAACTCGTTGACCACTATGTATCAGAACCAGAAGTCGACCGGTGAGCTGCCGTACGGCGGGCCCGAGTTCAACTTCTACAGCTCGGACACGTACCACATGTGGACGCTGGTGGGGACGTACTCGTACTACCTCTACACCGGCGACAAGTCCTGGCTGGACGGCATATGGAGCAAGTACCAGCTGGGGATGAGCTTCATCACCGCCAAGATCGACAGCAATAGTTTGTTGAACGTCACCGGCACCAACGACTGGGCCCGCGGCGATCAGGGCGGGGAGAACATCGAGGCCAACGCCCTGATGTACGAGGCGCTGACGACCGGCGCGAAGCTGGCCACGGCTGAGGGCAACAGCTCGCTGGCGTCGACCTATGCGGGCAAGGCGGCGGCGCTGAAGACGGCGGTCAACGCCAAGCTGTGGGATTCGTCTGCGGGTGCGTACAAGGACAATCCGAGCAGCACGCTGTATCCGCAGGACGGGAACGCGCTCGCGGTCTGGTACGGCCTGACCAGCGGTTCGCAGGCCACTGCGATCATGACGCACCTGCGCGCGAACTGGAACAGCCTGGGAGCTCAGGCTCCTGAGTTCAGCGACAACATCTCGCCGTTCTCGGGGTCGATGGAGCTCTACGCGCACTTCACCGCCGGCGACGACACCAACGCGCTGAACATGATGCGCGACGAGTGGGGCTACATGCTCGAGTCGCCGATCGGTACCGGCAGCACGTTCTGGGAGGGTTACGCGAACAACGGCACGCTCAACGCGTATTCGAGCCCGTTCACGAGCTTGGCGCACGGCTGGTCGACCGGTCCGACCGGTGCGCTGACCACCGACGTGCTGGGCATCTCCCCCACCGCGCCGTCCGGGACCTCGTACCAGGTCGTGCCGCACCCCGGCGATCTGACGCATGTCGAGGGGACGGTGACGGTGGCTTCGGGGAAGGCGGTTCATGTCGGCTACGACCACGATGCTGCGGGTGACTTCAGCATGCAGGTGGACTCCTCGACGAACAGCGGCTCCAGCGGGGTCATCGCGGTGCCGACGTGGGGTCAGGCGCGGACGGTGACGGTGAACGGCGGGACCGCGTGGAACGGGAGCTCGTTCGTGGGGGCGAACGGGATTACGAGTGCTGATACGGATGGGCAGTATGTGTACTTCCGCGGGGTCTCCCCTGGCGCGTACACGGTCGCTTACAGCGCTTCCTCGACCGCCCCGGCGATCTCGTATCGCGAGCTGCCGGGGACGTGGACGCGGTGCGCTGCTGAGAACGGCAGCTGCGCGGTGAGCGGCACGTCGGTGATCGCCTTCGGCGCCGGCGCGCGCTTCAACTACCTGCAGACGAGCAGCGCCACGACCTGCAACGTCACGAACTTCGGCGACCCGGCGCCGAACGTCCCGAAGTGGTGCTACGAGCAGAGCGCGCAGCCGGCCGCGCCCGGCTGGCAACAGTGCGCCACCGAGAACCAGAACTGCGTCTACAGCGGCCTGATGACGATCGCCTACGGCGCGAACGGCGCGTACAAGTTCGCCACGCTCGGCAGCGGCGGCACCGCATGCAGCAACGCGGTCTTCGGCGACCCGGCGCCGAACACGGCCAAGGCCTGCTACCTGCTCGGGGCCCCACCGAGCTTCACGACGTGGACATCCTGCGCGGCGGAGAACGGCACCTGCGCCTTCTCCGGCACGCACGAGGTCGCCTTCGGCGCGAACGGACGCTACTACTTCGGGAGCTACAGCGGCGGCACGGCCTGCACTGATGCGGTGTTTGGCGACCCGGCTTTTGGGGCGGGGAAGGGGTGTTACGTGCAGTAGGGGGTGGGGGTGAGGTGCGGGGGTGAGGTGCGGGGGTGATGCGGCTGCCGGTCGGCGTGGGTGGTGTGTCGGCCGGCGGTCTGTTTTGGCTGGCGGTCTGTTTTGGCTGGCGGTCTGTTTTGGCCGGTGGTCTGTCTTGGCCGGCGGTCTGTTTCGGCTGGCGGTCTGTTTTGGCCGGCGGTCTGTTTCGGCCGGCGGTCTGTTTCGGCGCACGATCAAAGGCGATTCTTACGGCTTCGCACCGGTTTAAGAAGGATCCGCTGGGTGGCGCAGTTCGGTGGAGCGAGGCAAGTCGCACTGGCGGCCGGCGGTCTTCGTTGACACGACCGCGCACTGGTCCGAGTCACTGCGCACACGTTTGGGCGGGCGGCCGTCTGCCGCGTTTGAGGGGTGCCTAAATTCAAAGGCCGGCCTCCGGCGGGCACCACAGCGTGGGGGGAGGCTGCGGTCTGATTGTGGGGCTGCGGTCCGCGGCGGTTCGGCTTTGTTTCCTCGTTGCGTACGGGGTTGCGGCGCGTGGTGGGGCGGCGGTGCTGCTTGTGGTCGCCGAGTGTTCTGTGCCCCACGCCACGTATGCGCCTAACGGAAGCAGACCGGTCCGGTGGCATCAAGCCGGATCACACGCTGCTGTGGTCCATCCGCGTCCGGCCTGACACCACCGGCCCGGTCTGCTTGGGCAAGCCCCGCATACGCGGCGTGGGACCCAGAACACAACACCCCTGTGTGGTGAGAAGGATCCACCGAACGAGGGCGCGGTCTTGTGCACGCCGCGCGCCCCACCCCCCTCCGCGAGGCAGAACCGCCCCGGTTTGTTGCCGACGAGATGAATCGATTCATAGATGATCACGGCAGCCTCCTGAAGAATCTTTGCTCCCCATGTGAAGCTCCTGATATTCAGGCAAGAGCAGTCATCTGTGCTGTTCAAGGAGGTGTTTGTGCGTAGGGGCTCCGCCGCAATCTGCCCCCTGACTCCCCGTCCGCCGGCGGCGACCCTTGACGCACCCCACCCCCGGAGCTAACCTCGCGGCAATTTCATTGAAACAATTCACTCGTCGTGGAGTCTCATGAAGAACCCCGACTCAGACCCCGTCGTTCCGGTCCTGGCGTTGGAGGGGGTGAGCAAGTCCTTCGGTGCTGTGCGTGCTCTGCGTTCGGTCTCGCTTCAGCTTTTTGCCGGCGAGGCGCATGCGCTGGCGGGCGAGAACGGTGCCGGCAAGTCGACGCTGATCAAGGTGCTGGCCGGTGTGCATCGGCCGGATGAGGGCTCTGTGCTGCTGGACGGTGAGGCGGCTGATTTCAGCGGTCCGGCTGCGGCGCGCGACGCCGGGGTGGCCGTCATCTACCAGGAGCCGACGTTGTTCCCCGACTTGAGCGTGGCGGAGAACATCTTCATGGGGCGCCAGCCCAGGCGGTCGTTCGGGCGTGTCGATCACCGGGCGGTGAATGATGCTGTGGCGGCGCTGTTCGCGCGGCTCGGGGTCGCGATGGATCCCGAGCGGCCCGCGCGGGGGCTGTCGATCGCCGATCAGCAGTTGGTGGAGATCGCCAAGGCGCTGTCGTTCGATGCCCGGGTCCTGATCATGGACGAGCCGACGGCTGCGCTGACCGGTTCCGAGGTCGCGCGGCTGTTCGCGGTGGTGCGGGCGTTGCGGGAGCAGGGCGCCGCGGTGCTCTTCATCTCGCACCGCCTCTCGGAGGTGTTCGAGCTCTGCCAGCGCGTCACGACGCTGCGCGACGGGGCCCTGGTCGCCTCCGAGCCGCTGGACGGGCTGACCGAGGCCGATCTCGTCCAGCGCATGGTCGGCCGCACCCTCGACGAGCTCTATCCCAAGCAGGATGCCGAGGTCGGCGATGTCGCCCTCGATGTCAGCAGGCTGACCCGGGAGGGGGTGTTCACCGATGTGTCCTTCCAGGTGCGGAGCGGAGAGATCGTCGGCCTGGCCGGCCTGGTGGGTGCCGGGCGTAGCGAGGTCGCCAGAGCCGTGTTCGGCATCGACCGCTTCGACGCCGGCCATGTCACGGTCGGCGGACGGCGCCTGAAGCCGGGATCGCCGAGCCTGGCGATGGCCGCCGGGCTGGCGTTGGTGCCGGAGGATCGCCGGGCGCAGGGGCTGATCATGCAGATGAGCGTCGAGCGCAACATCGGGCTCGCCGATCTGAAGGCGTCCACGAACGCCGGGTTGGTCAGCCGGCGAGCCGAACGCGACCGCGCGGTGGACTGGGCGGCCAAGCTCCACGTGAAGTACGCGCGGCTGTCCGACCTCGTCGGCACCTTGTCGGGCGGCAACCAGCAGAAGGTCGTCCTGGCCAAGTGGCTGGCGACCGGGCCGCGGGTGCTGATCGTCGACGAGCCGACCCGCGGCATCGACGTGGGCACCAAGGCCGAGGTGCATCGGCTGCTCTCGCAGCTCGCGGCGGACGGTGTCGCGGTCCTGATGATCTCCTCGGATCTGCCCGAGATCCTCGGCATGGCCGATCGCGTGCTGGTGATGCGCGAGGGCCGGATCAGCGCGGAGATCTCGCGGGAGGACGCCACCGAGCAGACCGTCGTGGCAGCGGCCACCGGTGCTGTGGTCGGGGTCGGAGGCACGTCATGACCGCCTCGACCACGGCCACCGCCGCCGAACAGCCGCTGATGGCCGTCACGTCGCCGCGTCGCCTCATCGACCGCGTGCTGCGCATGCGCGAGCTGGCGATCCTCGTGGTCCTGGCCGTGATGCTCGTCGCCACGCAGATCGACAACACGTCGTTCCTGTCCGAGCAGGGCATCAAGGATCTGCTGCTGAACGCGACGATCCTGGTGCTGGTCGCGGTCGGCGAGGCGGTGGTGGTGATCACCGGGAACGTCGACCTGTCGGTCGGCTCGGTGCTGGGGGTCACCGCGTTCGCGGCCGGGGATCTGCTGCGGCACGGGGGCAATCCGGTCCTGGCGATCGGCCTGGCGGTTCTCCTCGGCGCCGGATTCGGTGCGTTCAACGGGCTGCTCGTGGGGCTCGGCCAGGTGCCGTCGCTGGTCGTCACGCTCGGGACGCTGTACATCATCCGCGCGCTGGACTCGATCTGGGTCGGGTCGCGGGAGATCACCGCCAGCCGATTGCCCAGCGGCTACAAGACGTTCGGCCACGACGGCCTGTCTGCGATCCCTTATTTGGCACTGCTGGCGACGGTCGTGCTCATCGCGGTCGGCTACTTCCTGCGCAACTACCGCAGCGGCCGCGAGTGCTACGCGCTCGGCTCGCACGCGCAAGCCGCGTCCTTGGCCGGGATACCTGTGCGGCGGCGCGTCATGGCCGCGTTCGTATTGTGCGGGGCGCTGGCGGGCCTGGCCGGAGCGCTCTATCTGGCCCGCTTCAGTTACGCCGACGCCGGGACCGGCAGCGGTTACGAGCTGACCGTGGTGTCGGCCGTGGTCGTCGGCGGCGTCGGCTTCACCGGGGGTTCGGGCAGCGTCTACGGCGCGGCGCTCGGAGCGCTGCTGCTCACCTCCATCAACAGCGTCCTGCCCGCGATCGGCGTGAGCTCGGTGTGGGTCGAGGCGATCGACGGAGTCCTGCTGCTGCTGGCCATCTCGGTGGACCGGATCGTGGCGCTGCGGATCGCCGGGCTGCTGCGCAGCCGGGCGCGACAGGCGAGGAGCGTCATCGATGGCTGACAGTACGGACACGGCTCCCGCCACAGCCGGTGCGGGCTTGCGGCGGCCGGCGCTGTTCGGCACGCTGCGCTGGGACGCCGTCGTCGGGGCGCTGCTCGTGGTCCTGCTCGGCATCTCCTTCAGCACCGTCGACGGGTTCGGCAACGCCCTGAACATCAGCTTCCTGATCGGCAACACGCTGCCGGTCGCGGCGATCGCGCTGCCGATGACGATGCTGGTGGCCTCCGGCGAGATCGACCTGTCGGTGGGCTCGACGGTCGGTCTGTCGGGCGCGGTGATGGGCGCGTTGTGGAACCACGGCATGAACATCAACGCGATCATCGTGATCTGCGCCCTGCTCGGGTTGGTGTGCGGGCTCATCAATGCCCTGCTGGTGACGAAGCTGGGGCTGCCGTCGCTCGCGGTCACGATCGGCACGATGGCGCTGTACCGGGGCGTCGCGCAGATCGTGCTCGGTTCGAACTCGGTGACCGATTTCCCGCAGAACTACTTGGATTTCGGCTCCGGGCGCCTCGGCGGCTCGTTCCTGCCGACCGCGGTGCTGCCGTGGCTGGTGCTGGCGGCGCTGGCCGTGGTGGTGTTGCACGCGACCGGCTTCGGCCGGTCGGTGTTCGCCGTCGGCGCCTCGGCCGAGGCGGCGTGGTTCGCCGGGGTGCGCGTGAAGCGGGTCAAGTTGTCGCTGTTCGTGACGACCGGGCTCGTGTCCTCGCTGACCGGCGTGTTCTGGGTGCTGCACTACGCCAGCGCGACGTACAGCAACGCGACCGGGCTGGAGCTGTCGGTCGTGGCCGCGGTGCTGCTCGGCGGCGTGGACTTCGACGGCGGCCGCGGGACGCTCGGCGGCGCGATCGCCGGGGTGTTCCTGCTCGGCACGCTGCAGAACGTGATGAGCCTGGCCGACGTCTCCGCTCAGTCGCAGACGGTCGTCACCGGTGTGCTGTTGACCGTTTCCGTGCTCGGCCCGCGCGTGGCGCGGCAGCTGTTGCCATCAACTCGATGAGGATGAAGGGAAAGCCATGAGGAAAGCCACGAGTTTCGCGGCGCTGGCTGCCGGCGGTCTTTTGGCGGTGAGCATGAGCGCGTGCGGCGGGGCCACCAAGAGCTCGACCGACAAGGCGGCGTCCAGCGCTCCGGCCGCGACGCAGAGCGGGTCGGCGGACCCGAGCGCCCCGATCAAGAAGGGACTGACGGTCGGGTTCCTGCCCAAGCAGGTCAACAACCCGTACTTCAACATCTCCGACGCCGGTGGGAACACCGCGCTGACCTCGCTCGGCGAGAGTTACAAGGAGGTCGGGACGACCAGCGCCACGGACACGGCCGGGCAGGTGTCCTACGTCAATACCCTGATGCAGCAGCACGTGTCCGCGATCGCGGTGTCGGCGCAGGATCCGGGTGCGCTGTGCACGTCGTTGAAGCAGGCGATGAGCGCCGGGATCAAGGTGGTCACGTACGACTCCGACACCGATCCGGGATGCCGTCAGGCGTTCGTCTCGCAGGCCAGCTCGGAGGACCTGGGCCGCAGCGAGGTCGATCTGCTGGGCAAGGAGCTGAACTACACCGGGCAGATCGCGATCCTGTCGGCCGCGCAGACGGCGACGAATCAGAACGCGTGGATCGGCTTCATGCAGGACGAGCTGAAGAAGCCGCAGTTCGCGAACATGAAGCTGGTGAAGATCGCCTACGGCAACGACGACGCGCAGATGTCGTTCCAGCAGACGCAGGGGCTGTTGCAGCAGTACCCGGATCTGAAGGGGATCATCTCCCCGACCACGGTCGGGATCAAGGCCGCCGCGCAGTACCTGGACGGGTCGCAGTACAAGGGCAAGGTGCTGTTGACCGGGTTGGGCACGCCGAACGACATGCGCTCCTACGTGCAGGACGGCACGGTGAAGGCCTTTGAGCTGTGGGACCCGGGCAAACTCGGTCAGCTGGCCGCCTACACCGCGGTCGCGTTGGCGTCCGGGCAGATCACCGGCGCGCAGGGGCAGTCGTTCACCGCGGGCCCGATGGGGAACTTCACGATCGGGGCCCAGGGGGTGATCACGCTCGGCGCGCCGACGGTGTTCGACTCGTCGAACATCAGCCAGTTCAACTTCTAGCCGACGGCAGACCGCCGAAGGCGGATGGCGAACGGCGGACCTCGGACTGACCGCACGGGAGCGCGCGAGCATGGTCGTCATCAAGGACGTGGCGCGGCGCGCCGGTGTGTCCGTCGGAACGGTGTCGAACGTCATCAACAGCCCCGACCGCGTCGGCGCGGAGACGCGCCGGCGGGTCGAGGCGGCGATCGCGGAGCTGGGCTATGTGCGCAACGTGCACGCGCGCCAGCTGCGGGTCGGGCACAGCCGCATCGTGGGGCTGCTGGTGCTGGACATGGGTAACCCCTTCTTCGTCGACGTGGCGCGCGCGGCGGAGCGGGCGGCGCATCGGGCCGGGCTCGGGGTGATGGTCTGCACGAGTAATCAGAGTGCTGAGGAGGAGGCGGAGTACCTCGCACTGTTCGCGGAGCAACGCGTGCGCGGGGTACTGCTGACTCCGGCGGACGGGACAGGGCGGACCGTGGAAGCCTTTCGACGGCACGGGATCCCGTTCGTGCTGGTGGACCGGGACGTCGCCGACGGCGGCGCGGGCTGCTCGGTGTCGGTCGACGACGTCGTCGGCGGGACGCTGGCGGTACGGCATCTGACGGCGGCGGGGCATCGGCACATCGCTTACGTCAGCGGGCCACCGCACCTTCAGCAGATCCGCGACCGCCGCGCCGGGGCGCAGGCCGCGCTGGCCGAGGCGGGCCTGGGCCCGGAGGCGCTGACGGAGCTGCCGACGCAGACGCTGGACGTGGCGGCGGGACGCGACGCGGCAAGCCGCCTGCTGGGGCTGCCGCGCACGCCGACGGCGGTGTTCTGCGCGAACGACCTGCTGGCGCTGGGCGTCCTGCAGACACTGTTCGCGGCGGGCATCGACGTCCCGCGCGACCTGGCGATCGTGGGCTACGACGACATCGAGTTCGCAGCCGCCGCGGCGGTTCCGCTGACGTCCGTGCGGCAGCCCGCGGCGGCGATGGGGAGCCTGGCGGCGGAGCTGCTGCTGGAGGAGCTGGCCGAGGACGGCGGGCACGCGCATCGGCAGGTGGTGTTGCAGCCCGAGTTGGTGGTGCGGCGGTCTTCTTTGATGCGCGCGGGTTGAGTGCGGCTGGTGGGCGGACCTGATCGCTTCAGGTCCGCCCACCAGCCGTGTCGGCGAAATCAGGCTTCAGGCTTCAGGCCGTCGGGACCTCTTCCGCATGGGCTTCGGCGGCGTTGATGAGCGGGAGGTACCCGTTGGCGATGATGGTCTCGGCGCCGATGGTGTACGACTGCGGGTCCTCGGGGAGGGTCGTGGCCAGGCCGTCGACATAGCGGTTGACCATGCAGAACGCCGCGGCGATCAGCACCGTGTCGTGGATCTCCCGATCGGTGGCTCCGGCCGCTTTGGCCCGGTCGACCAGCTCGGTGGTGACCTCTCGGCCGCTGCGCTGGACCGCCGCCGCGATGTCCAGCAGTGCTTTGAGTTTGTCGGTGATCAGTGCGCTGGCGGGATCGGCGCGAACAGCTTGCAGGTCGAGCCCGCCGGGAAGCTGGGCCGCCGTGAAGGCGGCGTGGCTGGTGGCGCAGAACTGGCACTCGTTGAGTTCGGAGACATGGGTGGCGATCAGTTCGCGTTCCCAGCGCTCCAAAGAGTTGGGGGCGCGCAGCAACGTTTCCGCCATCTCGACGATCTGCTTGCCGGTCTCCGGCTGATAGATGAGCAGCGACCGGATGCCCGGCAGGTCGTTGCCCAAGTCGATGTGCGGCACCGGTTCAGACTCCCAGCTGTTCGGCGGCGAGCGCGGTGCCCTCGACCCGCGCGCGGATCTTGGCGAACGCGGTCTCCCGCGAGGTGGAGGTGTCGTCGGCGAACGGGGCGAAGCCGCAGTCGTCGCACGTCCCGAGCTGTTCGAGCGGGATGTGGCGGGCCGCGGTGAGAACCCGGTCCCTGATCTGCTCAGGCGTCTCCACCCGGGGGTCGATCGGGTCGGTGACGCCCACGAAGACCCGCGCCCCCGCCGGCAGATGCTCGGCGATCACCGCCAGCACCCGCTCGGGGTCGGGCTCGCTGGCGAGTTGGACGTAGAAGGAACCGACGTGCAGGCGGAACAGCTGCGGGAGCAGTCCGGCGTAGTCGACGTCGAGGCTGTGCGTGGAGTCCTGGTCGCCGCCGGGGCAGGTGTGCACGCCGATGCGGGCCCGCTCGGCGTCGTCGAACCGGTCCAGGACCTGGTTGTTCAAGGCGATGAAGGCGTCCAGGACGCCGCCGCTGGGATCGAGCTTGAGCGAGAGGCGTCCCTCGGTGAAGTCCAGCTGCACCTTGTGCGCCCCGGCGTCCAGACAGCCCCGGATGTCGGCCTCGGCTTGGTCGGCGAGATCGGCGAGGAACTGCTCCCGGGAGTACCCGTCGATGCCGTCGGCCGGGTAGAGCAGGCTCAGCGCCGAGGGGGCGATGACGGCCTGCTTGACCGGGACGTCGGCGTGGGTGAGCGCCTGCTTCAAGAAGCTGTCGGCATGCTGCTGGTAGCGGAACGGCCCGGCGGTCAGGTGCGGCAGCTGGCGCTGGTGCCCGTCGGCGAAGGGGATGACGACGCCGTCGGGGCTCAGGTCCTCGAGTCCTGCGATCGGATAGGTGGCGAAGCTCGGCTTGCCCTGCTCGCCGTCGGTGACCACCGGCGAGCCGGCGGCCTCCAGGGCCTTGATGGTCTCGGCAACGGCCTGGTCGACCACGTCGGCCAGGGCACGCGCGTCCAGCCGTCCCTCGTCGTGTGCCGACATGGCGGCGAGCAGTTCGGGCGAGCGGGGGACGCTGCCGATCGGTTCGGTGGGAATGGGCATGGCGGCAATCCTTTATACGAAGCGGGTCGGAATCCCGGCACCCAGAGTCATCATCGAGTTCGACAAAGGGGCGGGTCGGGGAAAACTCCCCCGGTAACCATCAGTGTCGCGATCCGACGTGCGTCACACTTCTTGCAGCCTGCTCTATTCCGATACCGCAACCAGGAAGTAGTCCTCGGCAATCGGGGCGGCGATAATTCCGCAGAGCATATATTCAGGACTGCAAGCCGCTGGCCGCAGGTGGTCGCAAGGACTCGAGCACGCTCTCGGCCTTCTCCGCGGCGAACCGCCGCATCAAATCATGGAGCTGATAGTGGCCGGGCCGCGGCGACTGGAGCAGGTTCAGATCGACCAGCCGCTCCAGGATCTCCTCGGCCTCGCCGGGCGGGCGCCCCAGCAGTGCCGGCGCGACTGGAAGACCCAGTTCCACGCCGTTCCACAGACCAAGCACGCACACTGCTCGCAGCAGCACGCTCTCGGAGTCCGCGAGGCCGGCCTCGAACCTGGCCCGCACGTCGTGGTCGCCGAATCTGAGTTCGTCAAACAGGCTGCGCTCGTCAAGCCGAGTGAGGCGGTCGGCCATATCAGCGATCTTCCATGCCGGGCGTGCGGCGATACGGCCTCCGGCGGCGCGGATGGCCAAGGGCAGCCCGGCGCAGACGTTCAGGACCTCCTCCGCGGCCTTGGGTTCGGCGGCAAGACGATCCGCGCCGACTATCCGGCTGAGCAGCGCGTGCGATTCGTCCTGTGTCAGCGGGCCGACCGACACGTGCAGCGCACCGGCAAGACCGACATGGCGATCCCGCGTCGTCACCACCAGCGCACACCCCGCCGACGGCGGTACGAGCGGCGCCAGCTGCCGCGCGTCGCGGACATCGTCCAGCACGACCAGCACTCGGCGCCGTGCCAGCAGGCTGCGATACAGCGCCACCCGTTCGATCTCGGGCCCGGGCAGCTCGTCCGGCGCGATGCCGAGCAGGCGCAGGAACGCGGCCAAGACCGAACGCGGCTCGGCGGGCTCCGCCGACGTGCCGAGCATGTCGGCGTACAACTCGCCGTCGGGGAACCTGTCCACCAGCCGGTGGGCCGCGTGCACCGCCAGTGCGCTCTTGCCGACACCGGCCATGCCGTCGACGACGACGGCGTGCGGCTTCGCCGGGTCATCGATCGCATCGATGACGGCGCTCAGCAGGTCCTCACGCCCGGTGAAATCAGCGGTGTCCCACGGCAGCGTGTGCGGCGTGGGCCAGGCGACGTGCACGCCGACGTCCATCGCCAGGATCCGCTGATGCAGGGCACGCAACTCAGGGCTCGGCTCCATCCCCAAGTCGCGCACCAACACCGTCCGCAGCAGCCGATACACCTGCAGCGCCTCGGCCCGCCGATCGGCCGCGGCCAGCGCCGACATCAGCAGCGCGTAGGCGGGTTCCCGATGCGGATGGTCGGCGGCCAGCCGCCGCAGCGCGGCCGCGGCGTCGGCCGCGCGACCCAGCGAGATGTCCGCCCGGGCCCGCAGCTCGATGGCCTCCACCCGCAGTTCGGCCCACGCCGCGGCCTCCTCCAGGTGCAGCAGCTCCGAAGCCACGTCGGCCAGCGGCTCCCCGCGCCACAGCGCCAGCGCCTCGGCCGCGAACCGGGCCGCCGAGCGCCAGTCGCCGGCGTCGGCCGCCGCCTGGCCGGCCTGGTAGCGGGCCAGGAAGATCTTCGTGTCCAGCTCGGTGGCCGGGTCGAGCAGGATCCGGTAGCCCGGTGCGACGGTCTCCAGCCGCCGGGCCTGCGATCCCAGGCAGCGGCGCAGCCGCATGACGTGGCTGCGCAGCGTCGTCACCGCCCCGTCGGGCGGATCGGCTCCCCAGACCGCGTCGACCAGCCCGTCCACGCTGACCACCCGGTTCGGCTGGCACAGCAGCGCGGCCAGCAGCGCCCGGGTCCGCGCGGACGGCAGCGCGACGGGTTCGCCGTCCAGCCTGATGTCCACCGGGCCCAGCAGCCCGAACCACACGGTAGAGCCCACCCCCGTCGCCCCTTCCCCCAAACCCATGTTCAACGGGTATTCAACACCAAAGCTGGAGACTGGCGCGGTCACATGTCGAGGCAAGCGCTTGACGCTCGTTGTCCGCGACATTCGGGGGAGGTGAGAGCGACGAAGCCGATCATGGTGCGCGCATGCCGTGCGACGGGGTGTGTCAGCACGCCGGCCGCGCCCGCGACGCCGCTGTCAGTACTCTCGGCGCCCTCGGCCTTCATCTCACGGGGAGTTTCTCTACACCATGTCCACTGCCGCTAAGAAGCAGCGTTCGAAGATACTGTCCATGGGCTCGATCCCCATGGCCACGGCCGTCGTCGCGGCCTTCGGGATGTCCACGGCCCATGCCGACACCGACAACGGCGGCGGCAGCGGGCACACCGACGCGCTCGGCCGGGTCGCGGTGGCCGGCACCCAGCCGGACTGGGCCAAGCCGTCCGCCGAGAAGGGCGCCGTCCCGGCGGCCCAGGTCATCAACAGCCGGATCTACCTGGCCGGCCAGAGCCAGGACCAGCTGGCGGCACTGGCCAAGGCGGTCACCGACCCGGCCAGCCCGGACTACCACAAGTACCTGACCCCGGCGCAGGTGCAGTCCCAGTTCGGCGCGACCGCGGACCAGATCAAGACGGTCACCGACTGGGCCGGCGGCGCCGGTCTGAAGGTCGTGTCGGTCGGCAGCGACTGGGTCGACGTCTCCGGCACCGCCTCGGTCGTCCAGGCGGCGTTCGGCACCACGCTGGCGAACTACACCGCGCCCGACGGCCAGGCGCACTACGCGCCGTCCTCGGCCGCGATGATCCCGGCGAAGGTGGCCGGCGTGATCTCCGGCATATCCGGGCTCTACGACACCCCGAAGCTCAACCAGCCGGCCTCCATGACGAGCCCGGCCACGGCCTCGCGCCCGGCGTCCACCACGTGGAACACCAGCGGCTGCTCGACGTACTGGAACGAGAAGTCCGCCGCCGGCATCCCGCTGCCGATCTGCGGCTACAACGGCAGCCAGCTGCGCAGCGCCTACGGCGTGTCCAGCACGGGCCTGACGGGCAAGGGCACCACCGTCGCGATCGTCGACGCCTACGGCAGCTCGACCATGGCCTCCGACGCCTCCAAGTACAACAGCCAGTTCGGGCAGCAGCAGTTCCGCTCCGGCCAGTACCGCGAGGTGGTGAACCCGGCGGCGTTCAACAACCAGTCGGCGTGCAACCCGGCGGCCTGGTCGCAGGAGCAGGCGATGGACGTCGAGGCCGTGCACAACATGGCCCCGGACGCGAACATCGTCTACGTCGGCGCGAACTCCTGCGAGGACAACGACCTGATGGCGGCGTACTCCTACGTCGTCAACACGCACGCCGCGGACATCGTGTCGGTCTCGATCGACGGCCTGATGCACCAGTCCAACGGCTGGAACCAGAGCCCGGCCGAATCGGCCGCCTTCGACCGCATCTTCATGAAGGGCGCCCTGGAGGGCATCGGCTTCAACTTCGCCACCGGCGACTGCGGCGACAACGACCCGGCCAACGCCGCGACCGGCGGCAACTGCCAGCCGGAGTCGGCCGGCCGGCAGGCCGCGTGGCCGGCCAGCTCGGCGTGGGTCACCGCGGTCGGCGGCACCACGCTGGAGGTGAACTCCTCCGGCGGCTACCAGGGCGAGCAGGCCTGGGGCGACTGGAGCACCAACAACGCCGCGCCCGGGCACTGGGGCGCCACGCACTTCGACGCCGGCGGTGGCGGCGGCACCTCCACGGACATCGCGCAGCCCTTCTACCAGGCCGGCGTGGTCCCCACCTCGATGTCGCAGACCGCGCCGAACGGCGCGCACCTGAGCCACCCGATGCGGGTCACCCCGGACGTGGCCATGGACGCCTCGCCCTCCACCGGCATGGCGCTGTTCCACACCGTGAACGGGCAGGCCGACTGGGGCGCGATCGGCGGCACCTCGCTGGCCACGCCGCTGTTCGCCGCCGAAGAGGCGCTGCAGATGCAGGCGCACGGCGGGGTCGCGCCGGGCTTCGAGAACGCGACGATCTACGCCAACGCCGGCAAGTTCCGTGACGTGACGCAGAACGGCGGCGTGTACACGATCTACCCGCAGTCCTACAGCGGCAGCACGCTGACCTCGGCCGTCGAGGAGGTCATGGGCGACGACACCTCGCTGCAGGCCAAGGGCGGCTACGACGAGGCCACGGGCCTGGGCTCGCCGACCCCGGGGTTCCTGAGCGCGCCGTACGACGCCGACCGCGTCGGCCGGATCGCCGGTGCCGACCGCTACCAGACAGGCATCCAGATCTCGCAGCAGCAGTTCCCGGCCAACGGCTCGGCCAACGCGGTCGTGCTGGCCGTGGGCACCAACTTCCCGGACGCGCTGGCCGGCGCCCCGCTGGCCAAGAAGGTCGGCGGCCCGCTGCTGCTGACCCCGGGCAACGTCTCCGACGCCCAGGTCGTGGCCGAGATCCACCGGGTCCTCAAGCCCGGCGGCCACGTCTACGTGCTCGGCGGGACCAGCGCGATCACCCCGGCCGTGGTCAACGGCCTGGGCCTGCCGGGGGCTCAGGTCAGCCGGATCGGCGGCGTGGACCGCTACGACACCGCGCTGAAGATCGCCACGGCCATGGGCAACCCGGGCCACGTGGTCCTGGCCACCGGCACCGGCTTCGCCGACGCGCTGTCGGCCGGCTCGTACGCCTCCAACGTCTTCGCCGACAACGGCGCCCCGGCGGCGATCCTGCTGACCGACGACAAGGTCATGAACGGCGCGGTGGCGGCGTACGCGCACAACGCCAAGGCCGTGGCCGCGGTCGGTGCCCAGGCCGTGGCGGCGACGGGCAACGCGCACCTGACGAACGTCACCGCCAAGTTCGCCGGGCTCGACCGCTTCGACACCGCCGCGCAGGTGGCCGGCACCTTCCACGGCGAGCACGTCGCCGGTGTGGCCACCGGCCTGTCGTTCGCCGACGCCCTGACCGGCGCGGCGCAGCTGTCCGAGGCCGGCGGCCCGCTGGTGCTGACCAACGTCACCAACCTGCCGGCCTTCTCGGCGAAGGCCCTGCACGGCATCAACGCCTCCCTCGGCGGCGCCGGGCTGGTCGAGATCTTCGGCGGGCCGGTGGCGATCAACGTGCCGACCGAGTACGCGATCGCGAACGCGGTCGGCGGTATCGTCGAGGGCTGATGCGGTGCGGTGAGCTCTGAAGGCTCGCAAGCCCGAGTCCGCGTCCCGTCCTTGTGGCGGGGCGCGGACTTATTTACGCGAGCCATGGTTCTGCATGAACCGCGGCAAGACTGAGCACGTACTTACTGCCACCTGAACGCAGCTTGGAGGAGCCGCCTCATGGAACCTGACATCACCGCTCAGGAAAGCTGCCCGAGGCACCGTCTGGACCCGCTGGGCGGCAGCCCGCACGAGACCAACGCGCGGTGGCTCGCGGACGGCGCCACGGCGCAGGTGCTGATGCCCGGGGACGTGCCGGGGGCGCTGGTGCTGGGGCACGCGGCGTTGAAGGAGTTCCTCTCCTCCACCGACGTCTCCAAGGATCCGGCGCACTTCGACGAATACCAGCAGGGCCGGGTACCCGCGGGCTGGCCGCTGTCCACGTTCACCATGGCCCGCAACATGCTGAACGCCGACGGCGCCGAGCACAGGCGGCTGCGCTCGGCGGTGGGCAGCACGTTCACGCGGGGCCGTATCAAGGCTCTGCGGCCGGTGATCGAGGACCTGGTCGACCGGCTCCTGGACGAGATGCAGGAGGCTGCTTCGGCCTCGCCGGACGGCGTCGTGGATCTGCGGGCGCTCTTCGCCGTGCCGCTGCCGCTGGAGGTGATCTGCGAGCTGCTGGGCGTGCCGGTGGAAGTGCGCGGCCGGCTGCACGACCTCTCCTCGCTGCTCATCAACACCGACATCGAACCGGCCCAGATGCTCGCCGCCAGCACGGAGATGATGGCGATGCTGAGCGCGATCGTGGCCGACCGGACTGCGCAGCCGCAGCAGGACCTGATCAGCGAACTGGTCGCCCGCGCCGCCGACCCCGCGGTGCTGAGCACCGAGGAGGTGACGGCGACGCTGAAGACGCTATTCGTCGCCGGCCACGAGACGACCATGGGGCTGCTGATGAACGCGGTGCGTGCGCTGTGCGCCCACCCCGAGGCGCTGGACCTGCTCAGGCGCGGCAAGGCGACGTGGTCGGCGGTCGTCGAGGAGACGCTGCGCTGGGACGGGCCCGTGAGCTACTTCCCGCTGCGCTACCCGACGAAGGACCTGGACGTCGCAGGGCACTGCATCGGAGCGGGCACGGCGGTCCTGGCGGGTTATTCGGCGGCGGGGCGCGACCCGGCGGCGTACGGCCCGGACGCCGACCGGTTCGACGTGACACGCGACGAGCACGTCGAACTGCTGGCCTTCGGCTACGGACCGCACTACTGCCCCGGCGCGCCTTTGGCCCGGCTGGAGGCCGAGATCGCGCTGTCGCGGCTGTACGAGCGCTTCCCGGACCTGGAGATGGCGGTCGGGGAGGAGGAGCTGGTGTACTCGCACAGCTTCGTCGGGAACGTCGTGATGGAGCTGCCGGTGCGGTTGGGAGGCGCGTCCGCGCGGCTAGGCGGGGGCGACGTGGAAGCGTAGGCGGGTCTTCGGCGCGGTGGCCGGTTCGGTGGATCGAAGGTCGACGTGGGAGACCGGGCCGTCGGCCACCGCGCCGACCAACTTCGGCCAGAACTGTGACGCGGGCAGGTTGGCCGGCAGATAGCTGAGCGTCCATGGCCCCGGATGCCGCTGGAACAGAAGTCGCGCCGCTTGCGCCGCCACACCACTCCCCCGGTGCCCGCGAACGACGAAGAACTCACTGACGTTCCAGGCACCGTCGTCACCGCCCACATCGCAGCGGGCCAAGGCAAAGCCCGCCGGCCGTCCGCCAACGGTAATCAAGTGCGCCTCGCGCGTCGGCTCGGTGAAGTAGCTGTCGAGCCACGCGTAGTCGAACAGCCCGTGCGCCGAGAGCTCGTGCGGCTCGAACTCCGAGAAGTCGTGCAGGTACAGCTGCAGGAGATTGGCGATGACGGGTTTGTCGGTGGCGCTCACTGCGTGGAGATCCACCTGAGCAGGAAGGTCCCGCATCGGCCCTCGGCTAACCATTCCCGTTCCGCTCCGGCAGGTACGGCTCCAGCGAGTGTGCGAGGTTCGGCAGGGGCATCGACTGCAGCCAGATCTGGCCGGGGCCGGTGAGGGCCACCAGGAACAGGCCGTCGCCGCCGAAGACCTTGTTGCGGACGCCGGGGACCGTGGTCATCGTGAACTGGACGGAGGCCTCGAACATGCCGATGTGGCCGGGGTGGACCAGCATCTGCTGGCCGGGGCCGAGGTGATAGGTCGACAGCTCGCCGGAGAGCTCGATCCAGGCTCGGCCCTGGCCGTCCAGGCGCTGCAGGACGAAGCCCTCGCCGCCGAACAGGGAGCGGGTGAACGTCTTCTGGAAGGCGACTTTCATGGTGATGCCTGGTGTGGAGGCGATCCAGCCGTGGCGGTGCACGATCAGCGGGGCGTGCGGCTGGACGTCCACCGGCATGATGTGGCCCGGCACCTTGGAGGCGAAGGCCAGCAGCGCGGTGCCGTTGCCGGTGGCGTCGTAGCGGGTCATGAACAGGCCGCCGCCGCCCGCCACGCGCTTGAGGCCGGCCATCACGCCTCGCGCGCCGCCGGAGTTCGTGGTCTGCGACATCCTCACGTTCGGCGACATCCAGGACAGCTCGCCGTGCGGCGAGATGATCGATTCGCCCGGGCTGAGCAGGAACTCCAGCACCGGCATCGTGGTGCCCTTGATGTTGGCTTGCATCAGCCGTCTCCCCCTGCCCGAGTTGTCATGGGGATTCACCTCGCACGCCAGTGCGCCTCCCCGTGCACACCTTAGCGACCGGCAGCCCCCGGCAGCAGCAGCCGAGACTCCGTGATACCGCCGTGTAGCCACCGTGAATCCAGCCGCGCCTAGCGTCCTCTCCGAAGCCACAAGCGAAGGAGTACGACGATGGCGACAGCCGGCAAAGCCGTGGAGGCGATCGGGCTGCGGAAGGACTTCGGGAAGTTCCGGGCGGTGGACGGGATCGACCTGGAGGTGCGGCAGGGCGAGATCTTCGGCGTGCTCGGGCCGAACGGGGCGGGGAAGACGACAGCGTTGCGGATGCTGGCCACGCTCCTGCCGATCGACGGTGGCCGGGCCGAGGTGTTCGGCGTCGATGTGGCCACAGAGCCGCATCGGATCCGGCAGTTGATCGGCATCACCGGGCAGTACGCGTCGGTCGACGAGGACATGACCGCGACCGAGAACCTGTGGATGTTCGGACGCCTGCAGGGCCTGCGCTCCGCCGATGCCCGCGCCACCGCGCGGCGGCTGCTCGCGCAGTTCAGCTTGGAGGAGGCCGCCGACCGGCCGATCGCCCAGTTCTCCGGCGGCATGCGGCGGCGCCTCGACCTCGCCGCGAGCCTGATCACGCGGCCGCCGCTGATCTTCCTCGACGAGCCGACGACCGGCCTGGACCCGCGCACCCGCGGCGAGATGTGGGACACGATCCGCGGCCTGGTCGACGAGGGCTGCACCGTGCTCCTCACCACGCAGTACCTCGACGAGGCCGACCAGTTGGCCGGGCGCATCGCCGTGCTGGACCGGGGGCGCAAGGTCGCCGAGGGGACACCGGAGCAGCTGAAGGCCTCGGTCGGCAACTCAACCCTCCAGCTGCACCTGGCCCCCGGCGCCGACACCGAGCAGGCACGCCAGGTCGTGCTGCGCGTCGCGGGCGCGGAGCCGGTGCTCACTCCGGAGTCCGGCCGCATGAACGTGCCGCTGGACACCGCCGATCTCGCCGCCGACGTCCTCATCGGGCTGCGCCAGGCCGACGTCTCGATCGTGTCGGTCAGCGTGTCCCAGCCGACGCTCGACGAAGTCTTCCTCGCCCTCACCGGCCACGGCGCCGAATCCGGTGAAGACGCTTCCCACGGCGGCGCCCCCGCCGACTCCGCCACCACCACCCTGGAGCTCCTGTGAACCTCACCTCCCCGCCCGCGCCCACGACGACGGCCCAGGCCCACGACCAGACCCACGACCAGCCCCTCCCCCACCGCGTCGACCCCGCCGCCGCGGTGGCCGCCGCCCGGCCGCACGGCACCCCGGCCGAGGTCCTCGGCCAGACGCTGGTCATGGCCTGGCGCGCACTGAAGAAGATGCGCCGCAACCCCGAGCAGTTCTTCGACGTGACCGTCCAGCCGCTGCTGTTCACCGCGATGTTCGCCTACATCTTCGGCGGCGCGATCTCCGGCGGCGTGAAGGCCTACCTGCCGGTCCTCATCCCCGGCATCGTGGCCCAGACCGTGCTCACGACCTGCATGGCCACCGGCGTGCAGCTGCGCGAGGACATGGAGAAGGGCGTCTTCGACCGCTTCAAGTCCCTGCCGATGGCCCGCATCGCCCCGCTGGCCGGCCCGATGATCGCCGACCTGGTCCGCTACCTGATCGCGGCCGGCTTGACCTTCGTCGCGGGCCTGCTCATCGGCTACCGCCCCGGCGGCGGCGCGCTCGGCGTCCTCGGCGCGATGCTGCTGGCGATCATCACCGGCTGGTCCCTGGCCTGGATCTTCACCTGGCTGGGCACCATCTCCAAGAGCGCCAAGTCCGTCCAGGGCTTCTCGATGCTGATCCTGTTCCCGCTGACCTTCCTGTCCAACGCCTTCGTGCCGGTCCAGACGCTGCCCGGCTGGCTCGCGGACTTCGTCAAGGTCAACCCGGTCTCGCACCTGGTCTCCGGAACCCGCGCGCTGTCCAACAACGGCACCATCAGCGGCGAGGTCGGCTGGACGCTCCTCGCCTGCGCCGTGGTGGTCCTCGTCTTCGCACCGTTGTCCACCCGCAGCTACCGCAAGCACCTGTAGAAGAGGCCGAGCCGCACGAAGGCATCAGTCTCCTGATACACCTGTTCCATCAGCCAGCCGCAACGCCGCCTTTCGCGCCTCGGCCAGCAAGTCGGTCGGCCGCCGGTCGGCGTATGCGGCCCGCAGCTCGTCCAGTCCCCCGGGCAGCGCCTTCTCGGCGGCGTCCGCGACCCGCTCCCACGCCGTCGTCGGCAGCATCCGGTTGTACGCGAAGCGGTCGGCGAGCGCGAGCAGCCGCAGCGCGTCCGGCACCGGAGCGGCCTCACGCAGCAGGCCCCACGTCCCCATCGCGAGCAGCAGCAGACCGGCGGCCGGGTAGTCCAGGCCGGCGTTGCCCGCGGTGAGCACCCGGACCGCGTTGGCCCGGCAGTCCGCGAACAGCGCACGGCCACACGCCTCGTCGGCCTCCGCCGCCGCGAACCAGGCATGTGCGTTCAGGGCCAACGCGTCGCCGAAGAAGGTCCACAGCTCGGCCCCGCTCCATTGGACCTCGGAATGCTCAGGGCTGCGCAGCCGGGCCGAGCACTCCCGATACAGACGCAGCCCGTCTTCGGCGTCCCCGGAGGCGAGCAGCAGCTCCGCGCGGCAGATGTGCCGCATGACATCCGCGCTGAGCAACGTCACGCGCATCTGGATGCCGTCGATCCGGGTCAGATGCTCCCGCGCCTGGTCGAGCCGTCCTTCGCCGATGTCGCAGAGCACGAGCAGGGCGCGCAGTTGGGTCTCGTCCTCCTTTGCGCCGAGCCGCTCCATCACCGGCAGCGCCGCCAACGCATGGGTGACGCCCGCGGCACGGTCACCGAGCTGCATGGCCAGCTCCGCCAGCATCGCGTGCGGCATCGCCGTCGCCCACGGCCCGGCGTCCGTGCCGGCCAGGCCGAGCGCGCGCTCAGCGGAGGTCAGGGCCCCGACGGGATCGCCCTCGTTCTCGCAGTGGCGGCTGAGCCAGAGATTGGCGACGATCGCCGTGTGCCGGTCCTCCCCCGCGGCGAGTTCGGCGAGCCGGGCGGGAAAGGCCTCATCGACGTCGGGAGCGCAGGTGAGCAGCACCTCGACCAAAGCCGCGACGTAGGGATCGGTGCCGGTCGCCGGGCCCAGCCGGCGCAGCAGGCCGAACAGGTCCGGCTCCGGTTCGCCGGTGACCGCCAGCGCGTTGTTCACCGCGATGGCCACGGCGGCCCGCGCGGTGTCGGCGAGCTCCGGCGGCGGCGTCCAGTCGCGCAGCGTGTCGCGGGCCGCCCGGCTGAGAACCAGCACTCTGATGTGCTCGCCGCGCATCGTCCACAGGGTGCCGAGCGCGGCGAGCAGGTGCACCACAGAGTCTTCGTCGCCGTCGGCGATCGCCCCGCGCAACTCGTCGGCCAGGTTGGTCTCCTCGGCGCCGAGGGCGTCGATCGCCGCGAACTGCCCGTCGGCGCCGGCGAAGCGCGGCCGCTGGTCGGACACGTACTCGACGGCCCAGCGGCGCAGCGCCGCCTGAGCCCCGGCCTGCTCGCCGGCGTCGGTCAGCCGCATGCGGCCGAACTCGCGCACCGTCTCCAGCATCCGGTAGCGGACGCCGGCCGGGCTTTCCCGGACCGTCAGCAAGGACTGGTCGACCAGTCCTTGCACGGCGTCGACGACGGCGGGTCCGAGCACCGATCCGGTCCCTGATCCGAACCCTGATCCGAACCCTGATCCGAACCCTGATCCGAACCCTGATCCGGGCCCCGATCCGAGCACCGGCCCGAGCACCGACTCGGCAGCGTGCAACGTGAAGCCGTCGTGGAACAGCGCCAGCCGGCGCAGGGCCTGCTTCTCGGCCTCGTCGAGGAGGTTCCACGACCACTCGATCACCGTCAGCAGCGCCTGATGCCGGTCCGGCGCGCTGCGGTCGCCGCCGCGCAACAGCGCGAACCGGTCCTGCAACCGCCGGTCGATCTCCTCGACCGCCATGACCCGGACCTTGGCGGCGGCGAGCTCGATGGCCAGCGGCAGGCCGTCGAGCCTGCGGACGATGCCCTCGACGACCTCCTCGTCCAGCCGCGCGTCGGGGCGGGCGGCCAGCGCACGCTCGCCGAACAGGCGCACCGCGTCGGCCGAGCCCAGCTCGCCGAGCGGATAGACGCGCTCGGCCGCGATCGTCAGCGGCGCCCGGCTCGTCGTCAGCACCCTGAGATCGGGGGTCGCCGCGACGAGGAACGCCACCAGGTCGGCGACGGCGGCGACCAGGTGCTCGCAGTTGTCCAGGACGAGCAGACTGGGCACCTGGCCGAGGTGCTGAGCGATGCGCGCCCTGGAATCAGCGCGCTGCCGCGCTGTCAGGATCCTGCGACCGCTGACCGAATCGCGCACCCCCAGCACGGATCCGACCTCCACCGGGAGGTCCTCGGCGGAGGTGACGCCGGCGAGCTCGACGAAGTAGACCGCCGCCTGCTCCGCCTCCCGCGCCATGACCTGCGCCAGCCGTGTCTTGCCCAGACCGCCGGCGCCGATGACGGACACCACGCGCGAGCCGGCCAGCGCGGCCCGCAGCCGGGTCACGTCGGCGTCGCGGCCGATCAGCTCGGTGGCGTCATAACGCAGACCGAGGCGTACCGGGCGGTCCAGGGCCAGCAGCGCACGCTGCACGCGCTGGAGCGGCTCGCCGGGGTCGGTGCCGAACCGGTCGCGCAGGTCGCGGCGGTGGCGCTCGAAGCGGTCCAGTGCCGCGGCCGGGCCCCGGACGGCGGCCTCGCTGCGCAGGAGGTCGGCCAGGAGCGACTCGTCATGCGGGGACTCGGCGTGGGCCGCCTCCAGCGGCGGGAGGGCCTGCGCGTGGGCACCGGTCCGGCTGGCGGCACGGGCCACGACGACGCGCGCCGCCGCAGCGTCGGCGGCTGCGGCTCGGCGGATCTCGGCGAGGGGGCCGGGGTCCTCGTCACCGGCCGCTTCGGTGCCTGTGGCCAGGCCTCCCGTGGCCAGACTCCCTGCGGCCAGCCCTCCTCCGGCCAGGGCCAGAGCCTGCTGCGCGAGGTCGGCCGCGCGCGCAGCGTCGCTGTCGAGCACGGAGGCCGCAGCACGAACCAGGCCGGCGAGCCTTGCACTGTCGACCTCCTCCGGCGCGACGCCGAGCCGGTAGCCGACGCCGTCGCGCACGATGACGTCCGGCCCACAGGCGCTGCGCGTCCGCGACACCAGCACCTGCAGGCTCTTCACGCTGTTCGCGGGCGCCGCTTCGCCCCAGACCAGCTCGACCAGCTCCGTGGCCCCGACCGGGCGGCTGCCCCGCAGGGCCAGGGCCGCCAGCAACGCCTGCGGGCGCTCCCCCACGACGGGGACACCGTGCCAGCGCACGTCTTCCAGGAGGGTCAGCGCGATGGTCACCGGCCAAGTCTAGAAGCGCGGCGCCACGCGGGTCCGGCGATGGTTCCCGCGACGGCGCCGGCTCGAACTGGCCGGCGGTCTGGAGTGGTCTCGGCGGTCTCAGCGGTCTCAGTGGTGGTAGGTGAAGTTGTACGTGGCGCTGTTCAGGTTCCCGGGCCCGACCTTGCCCCCGAAGCTGACGTCCACGTCGTACACCGGCGTGGACTTGCCCTGCAGCGTGGCGCCGTAGTTCTGGTTGGGGGCGCCGTTGAAGCCGTTCTCGATCTGCTCCGGCGCCAGGCCCAAGGCCGGGGCGTCGGCCAGCAGGTCCGCCTTGAGCTGGTCCATCGTCGTGGCGGTGGTGGTGAAGCTGGTGCGCTGGGGCTGGCCGACGCCGCGGGGGTCGGAGACGGTCTTGCTCTCCGAGGTCGACGTCACCTCGGTGACCTGGCGTTCGATGACGCCGCCGGGCAGCTTCAGGCGGACCGCCAGGGTCTTGCCGGGCTCGGGGTTCAGGTCCGTGCTCGTATACGTCGGGAGCATCGCCAGGTCCTCGCGCGAGGGCGCGCGGGTCAGGTCGATCGAGACCACGCCGTCGTGCTCGATGCGGTCGCGGACCGGGTTGTGGTAGATCCCGAAGTTGAAGGCGTACTGGACGTCGACGTGGCCGTCGGCGGCCGGGGGCTGCATCGTCACCGACAACGACAGCCAGTCGCGGACCACGCTGTAGTCGGTCCCGACCTGGTAGGAGCTGCTCGGGGCGACCGGGATGCCCAGGACCGCGGCGTCGGCGGCGATGGCGTCCCGCGCGTCGGCGAGCTTGCCGAAGGTGCGGTTGACGACCAGGTCCACCGGCGGGCGCCGGTGGTCCGGGTCGTCGTTGATCAGCGGGTTTCCGCCGTCGGCGCTGACGATGTACGCCGGGATGCGCACCGTGCCGGTGGACAGGATCAGGGTCGTGTCGATCGGCTGGCCGTCGGCTGTGGCGAAGCCGCTCTGGTAGGCCACGAAGTTCTGGTTCGCCGGATAGCCGAGCTCGGCGCGCGAGGGCGCGTGCCGCAGGTCGATGGTCAGCTTGCCGTCGTGGACCGCGGTGCCCGGCGCGTGGGAGCCCCCGGCGGTCGGCGGGGACTCGGCGCCGGAGGCGCCCGAGGACGTGCTCATGCTTTTACAGCCTCCCAAGGCCAGGATGACGCACAACAAGAGTGCTGCGGGACGTGCGGTCACAGGTTTCACGGTAACCGCCATCGCTACCAGGGGACGTCAAGACCGGGGGTGAAATGATGGTCGAGCTTGATGCCCCAGTCCTTGTACAGCAGGTCCTCGGTGATGGTCGGCAGGCGCGCCGACAGGCGCTGCTGATCGATCCGGTCCTGGACCGGCGTGGCGACGATCTGGCGGGCCAACTCCGGGTTCTGTTGCAGGAGCTTCTGGTAGGCCGGGAGCGTGTCGTGCGTAACGTAGTCCCAGCGGTCCTGGGCGTTGGTGATGTTGAAGTCCGGCAGCGGGGTGACCACATGCACGCCGACGGTCTCCTTGCCGACGACCACCGGGATGTTGACGTCGCCCCCGAAGGTGAGCGGCCGGTACTCGCCGGGCGTGTGGGTGCCGGGGATGGACGCCGCGCCGACCGTGGTCATCATGTAGGTGAAGACCTTGCCGACCGGTCCGTCGTGGTTGTACATCTGGTTGTACTGGTCCTTGATCACGACGTTCTGCTCGCGGTAGAGCAGGGTGCCGTTCGCGTCCATGATCTGCTGCGGCGTGCTGTGCGGGTTGGCGATGACGTGCCAGGCGTTGGCGGTCTTGTCCGGCGGCACGTCGCCGGGGAACAGGCCGGCCTTCTGCATCTCGTCGATGTAGGCCGTCTTGTTGTTCGGCGGCCCGGCCAGGTACGCCTCGTGCGCGGCGGCCTGGTCGAAGAAGATGTGCTTCTGCATCCCCAGGAATTTGCTCTCGAAGAACTGCAGCTCGTTGGCGGTCAGCTGGCCGCCGGCCGAGGCTAGCGTCTGCAGCTCCGGCGGGAGCGACTGGCGCACCTCCGCGGGCAGGCCGTTGAGCTTGGTGGCGAAGTCCTGGGCGAACTTGCGGAACATGTCGATGTCCATGAACCCGCCGGCGAAGGAGGGCCCGATCATGTTCGCCATACCGGCCCACTGGAGCTCGGGGTGGTCCAGGAACAGCTTGCCGTAGTAGGTGTAGACGGCCTTGATGTTGACCATGTTCGGCTCGGTGCCGGCCTGCGGGTCCCACTCGTTCAGGTCGATGCCGGCGTGCTGCGCGGCGGTGGCGACCCAGTACTGGTCGAGCAGGGTCCGGTACTGCTTCGGGTCCACGCCCTTGGCCCGCAAATCGTCCAGGACGGCCTGCAGGACGCCCGGATCGATCGGCAGCTCGGGGTTGACGCCGCCGTTCTGCTCGCCGTTGCCGTTGGTCAGCGGCAGGTTCAGGACCGCGGACTCCACGGTGGCGGGGTTGGTCAGCTGCGACAGGAAGCCGCGCTGCTGGGCGTCCAGGTCCGTCCAGTGCTGGTTGGACACGCCGTCGCCCTCGGCCACGGTCTTGATCTTGCGGGCGGCGGTGGAGGCGCTGGTGTCGTGCAGCTGGGCGGCCTCGTTGACCTTCTTGACCGCCGCCTCCCACTCCTGGGCCGCGCTCTGGTACTTGCTCCAGTTCGGGTCCGTCGGCGACATCGGCTTGGGGCTGGGCGTGGTCGGCGCGAAGGGGACCATGGCCCCGCTGAAGGGCGCCCCGACGGCCCCGGCCGGGTTGTAGGTGTAGCCGATGGCGGCGAAGTCGTCCTGCGCGGTCTCGCTCTGGCTCAGCGCGCTGGTCGCGTTGGCCTGCGCGTGCTCGAGGTCGGGGATGTAGGCCTTCAGCGCGTCGGCGGCGGTCTGGTAGCGCGAGACGATCTTGGCGAGCTCGGCGGCGAGGTTGTCGCAGCGGACCTTGAACGCGGTGCCGGAGTCGGAGTCCCAGAACTCGTCGATGCACAGGCCGGTCAGGGTCTTCGACACCGACGCGGCCTGCGAGGCTATCTTGCTGTACGCGGCCACGTGCGCGGACAGCGCGCCGGAGTCGCCCTTGGCCGGATCACCGTTCGGGCACAGCGGGAACCACTTGTCGCCGCCGCCGCCCGGCCCGGCCCTCATCGGGGCATCATCCGGCCGTGAGGCGGCGGGGGCGGAGTCTCCGCCGTGGTCAGCGCACCGGTCGCGGCCTTGGCCAGGTCGGTGTCGGTCGAGCTCAGGGTGCCGGCGACCGCCTCGGCGACCCGGCCCAGATCGAACAGATCGCTCAAGAGATTCGCCTGCCGGATCGTCCAGTTGTCGGAGAACTCGGTGAGGGCTCCGGCCAGGTCGGCGGCACCGGCCTCGGCGGTGAAGTCCCCGACCGGGTAGTTGAAGGCCTCATTGAGCTGTTGTGCCAAGCCGTGGAGCGTTCCCGTCAGATCCTGGATCGCTTTCAGATCGGCTCTGAGATGGCTTCCCATCATTCACCCCGTGTGATCAAGCTTATATAGATCAGACCCCTGAGCCCGGGAGATTAGCAGTGTTTCGGCTCTGGCGTAACAGGTTCGATGGCGTACCCTGCCCAGGGTGATCCTCGAAGCCGTCTACCTGCTGCCGGCCGCGATCTGGACCGGCTCCATGACGTACAGCCTGGCGGTCGTGCAACCGCGCAGCGCACGGTTCTTCCACGACGACGACCAGCTGGAGGAGTTCCTCACGGTGCTCGCGCACGGCAACCGCTGGCGGGTGCTGGCGATGGCGGCGACGCTGATCGTCAGCGCGGCGGCGATCATCGCGGTGTGCCCGTGGGACGGGGCACGGGTGGTGTACGGGATCGCGCTGGCTTTGGACGCGGCGGCGACTGGTGTCTTCGTGCACGTCTCGTGGCGGCATTGGCCGGCGCGGGTTTTCGCGCTGCCGGAGGAGCGGCCGGAGTTCCGGCGCAAGCTGCGGCTGAGCGCTCGGGCGATCCTGGGGCTGGTCGGGACGGGGTTCGTGCTGGCGCTGGTGGCGGGTGTGGTGCGCGGCTAGTGCGGGTGGTTGTCGCGGGGTCGAGCGGGCTGATCGGGGGCGGGCTCCGGGCCGCGTATCGGCGGGACGGGCACGAGGTGGTGCGGCTGGTCCGGCGCGCGGCTCAGGGTGCTGACGAGGTGCGGTGGGATCCGGGGCGGCCTGATCCGCGGCTGGTGGAGGGCGCCGACGCGGTGATCAACCTGGCTGGCGCTCCGCTCGGAGATCGGCGGTGGAACGCCGCCTATCGCGAGGTGATCGAGTCCAGTCGGGTGGGTACGGCGGCGGCTCTGGCCGGGATGGTGGCGCGGGCTGCCGCGGGGCCCTCGGTGCTGGTGTCGATGTCGGGGATCCGGTACTACGGCGTCGACCGCGGCGACGAGGAGCTCACCGAGGCGAGCGGCGCCGGGAGCGACGGCTTCCTGCCGCTGGTCACGGCCCGGTGGGAGGCTTCCACGCGCGCGGCCGAGGAGGCCGGGGTGCGCGTCGTGCATCTGCGGACGGCGCTGGTGCTGTCGGCGAGCGGCGGTCTGCTGCCGCGGCTGCTGACCCCGTTCCGCTTCGGGCTCGGCGCGACGCTGGGGTCGGGGCGGGCGTATTGGAGCTTCCTGACGTTGCACGACGCTGTCGCGGCGATTCGGTTCCTGGCGGAGCGGCCGGAGGCTTCGGGCGCGTACAACCTGTCGGCGCCGACGCCGGTGCACGCGAGCGAGTTCACTCGGGCGCTGGCGACGGCGGTCGGCAGGCCGGCGTGGCTACGGCTGCCGGTGTGGGCGCTGCGCGTGGGCGTCGGGCAGATGGGCCCGGAGGTGCTGGGCAGCTTGCGCGTGCTGCCGGAGCGGCTCACTGCGGCCGGGTTCCGGTTCCGGGACGGGGATGTGGAGACGGCGGTGCGGATGGCTTTGCGGGACGAGCGTTAGGCCGATGTCGGCCTCCATCCGCAAGATCTTCTGAGGCGCCTACGCGACGGGCCAGCCGCGTTCCGCCATCGCGGCGACGGCGCCCCTCCCACCGAACGTGACGTGGTCCAGGCGGCCAGAGGCCGTCTCGAAGCGCAGCCAGGACGCGCCGCGGCCTGTGTCGATGCGGACGACCTCGTCGCGGGAGACGTGGATCGGATGCAGCAGCGGGAAGCGGATCTCGGCTGAGGACTCGTCGAAGCTCAGGGCGACGAGTGGCCACGTCGCAGACAGCCAGCCGATGCGTGCGCCTCCACGCACGACTGTCATCGAGCTTCCGGTACCTGCCGATGCCGCCACCCGGGGCCTGGGAGCGCTTATGCCGGAACGACGCTGCCAGCGCCGAACCCTCCAGATGAGCGCCGTCCAGCCACCGACGATGAAGAGGGCTGGGATCAACGCTGCGCCCACAGGCGCCAAGGATCCGCTCACCGTTGGCATGTCCGCCTCCCCGTTCCGCGTAGATCAGGATCCTACGAACCCCGGGCGACCGCTAGGGGCGGGCTTGTCAGGAGAGCTTCTTCAGCGCCGTCGGTCCCAGCGAGGTCAGGATGCCAGCGTTGTGCTCTGTGGTCGGCAAAGCCTCCAACAACAGGATCGTGGAGCCAGTGCGCACGATCAGAGCGTCCGAGACGGACTTGCCCAGGATGCCGAGGGACGTGCTGGCGCGGACGACCAGGGTCTCGTCGCCGAGCTTCGGTGCGGTGGCGAGGCTGAAGGTCACCGTCATGTCCGGGCTGCTGCCCATGTCGTGCGGGCAGGCGGCGACGGATTCGCGGACTCTGGTCATCACCTGGTGCGCGTCGCTGCCGGCGTAGGAGTAGAGCGACTCAGTGGCCTGTATCTCCGGAGGGTCGATGTCGCCCGTCGACGTGACGGCGCCCGCGCGGCCGTCGATGGATGCCGACGCGGAAGCCGCGGGCTGGCCGGCGCCGTCGAGGAAGGTGAGGCCGTCTACCATCGCGGAGCAGTCGAACGTCGGCGAGGCCGTGGTGCTCGGCGCGCTGGAAGGGGGTGCGGCCGGATCAGAGTTCGGCATCGACTCGGAGGAGTCCGTCACGTGCCACGCGGGGCTGTCCAGATCGGCGTCCGTCAGCAGGCGAGAGCCCAGCTGGGCCGGCGTCGTGGGCACCGACTGAGCGGCGATGTGCCCGCTCCCCGCCGGCGCCCCCACCCGACCCGACGAGCACGCCGCGGTGACGAGCACGACCGACACCACAGCCAGCCGCCGACGGCCGAACACGCCGAAGCGACGCGAGGAAAGAGAAGGCACCGAGAACTCCGAAAACTAGTGATCAAGAGTTTGGACCTCACCAGAGCGCCCCGGGCGACTGCAAGACCGACCAATCGGTCCGAAAGGGTGCACAGGGTAGGTGTCGCATCGCGGTGCCGGGTTCGGTCGTCGAATCGTTATCTAGCACTTGATAAAAGAGGTGCAGATGGTGTGCATGAGTCGAACAGTCACGCAGCCGCTATGACCGGCTACGTTCTGCAGGGGGCGGATGCCGCGGTTGTTGGCGGACCTGGGGATGGATCGGATGGCGGTGATACTGGTCGGCGACAGTGTGCGCACCTCCGCTATCAGCGTCCTGATATTCACGGCGTGCGCGGTGGACCGGCGGCCGGCAGCAGCTCACGCCACAGGAATCGACTGCTCGTGGTGGAAGACGTCCGTCGGATCCCAGCGGCGCTTCACCGCGACGAGGTTCCGCTTGTTCTTGCGGAAGTTGTCGAGGAAGTACAGCCACAGCGCGTCGTCCGCGTTGCCCTTGGAGTGGGTGCCGAGCACGTTGTCCGGATAGTTGTAGTACGCGCCGGCAACCGTCCCGGTCGTGTCCTTGGCCGGGTTGGGGGTCCCGCCGTACTCGGCGTAGACCTCTCGATAGAAGTCGTTGATCCAGCGCAGATGCGCGTCGGTCTGGACGTTGTAGGGCGGCTGGTCTGCCTCGCCGGGACGTGAGGAGTTCAGCCAGTAGGTCTGGTACTGCAGCTTCATGATCGCGTCGCGTTGAGGAACCGCGGTCGCGTCGGAAGCCACCCGGTTGACGGCCCCACCGTAACTGTCGACCTGCAACAGGCTCTGGCTCATGTCCGCCGGGTCGACGCCGTCCGGGGTCGTGTGGAGCCAGCGGTAGATCGCAGCAGCCTGGTTCGGCGGGAAGCCCTTGTTCATGTAAGCGGACTTGTACTTGCCGAACTGGTTGGGGCCGGAGCTGTTCATCGTCTGCAGCGCTTCGAGGTAGGTGACGTGTTGCGCGCCGTCGTTGCCCACGCGCGCCGTCATCCAGCCCGGATGGCCACCGAGTGGGCTCCGCAACGGCGCGAGTTCGGCGACCGCCGCGAACTGGCTCTGCGCCTGCGCATACCGCCGCTCGGCCTCGGCGCGGTGATCGAGGAGACTGGCCCCTTCGGGGGACACCACCTGGACGGTCATGCCGATCTGCCCGGCCGACACGTACGTGAGCTTCAGCAGACTGAACTCGGTCTCGGGCATGTTGATCACGTATTCGCCGTAGATGGCGAGCAAGTCCGTGAAGGAATCCGGAGTGAACGATTTCCAGTCCCAGGACAGGGTGTAGATGGAGGCGAATTCCGGGGCGTCGGGCGGCGTGTTGAAGTAGTACCGAAGGATGACGCCGAAATTGCCGCATCCGGCGCCCCGCAGCGCCCAGAAGAGGTCCTGTTCGTCGGCCGAGCCGCCTGTCGCCG